>Ga0268276_1001957_pt1 | contig 18611 bp, 27 predicted proteins | sample saktaG_4_FD_190145 | JGI IMG/M metagenome (GOLD analysis project Ga0268276, IMG submission 190145) | Saline water microbial communities from Sakinaw Lake, British Columbia, Canada - sak_2010_1_5_45m | ecosystem: Environmental > Aquatic > Non-marine Saline and Alkaline > Saline ...
CCAATTTTCGTTGCGCACTCATTTTATAATCAAAATGGTAGAAAAACTTTACGGAGGAAAGCAAGGTTCGTGTTACGCAATTCCCCTACACACAAATGTGTGTAGTATCCTTGCTCAATTAGAATGAGATGCCCATATTGTAACTTTGGAGAAACAAAAGTCATTGAAACAAGAGAAGCAGAAGACTCTGATGTAACTAGAAGAAGAAGAGAATGCCTTAAATGCAATAAACGCTTTACAACATACGAAAGAACAGAGATGCTAGACCTAAGGGTTGTAAAAAAGAGCGGAGAAATAGAAGGGTTTGACAGAAATAAAATATTAAACGGCATAGTTAAAGCTTGTGAAAAAAGGCCAATTAAAACTGAAAAAATAGAAAAAACAGTTGACGAGATTGAATCAGAGTTAAGAAAACAAGAAACAACAGAAATTCCTAGTAAAGTGATTGGGGAATTAGTGATGGAAAAACTCAATCAGCTTGATCATGTTGCATATATCCGCTTTGCATCTGTATATAGGGAGTTCAAAGATGCAAAAGAGTTTGAGAAGGAAATTAAAAAGATCAAATGATATTTAATGGTTAAACATAATATTGATATACTAAAAAAATAAGGTACTTAGAAATGCTTCGCATTTCTTGTACCATACAAAAATAAATTTTTGTAGGTGATGAATATGGAAGACAATAAATTTAGAATTTCTAAGATAAGAAAAAGAGATGGCAGAATAGTTGAATTTGCTCCTGAAAAAATAACTCATGCTATTCACAAAGCTGCTCAGTCTGTAGCTATAAAAGAAGGCAAAACAGCTGACAAAAAAGAAGCTGAGGAGCTTACCGGCAAAGTTCTCACAGTCCTGGAATATCAGTTCAGCGAAAAAGAGATTCCAACAGTAGAGGAAGCCCAGGATATTGTTGAAAAGGTATTAATCAAATCAGGCCATGCAAAGACAGCAAAGGCATTCATCCTATACAGGCAGCAGCATGCAAAAATCAGAGAAACAAAAGACATGTTGGTAGATGTTGGCAGAACCATAAATGCCTATATTCGCCAGGAAGACTGGAAAGTAAAGGAAAATTCTAACGAAGATTACAGCTTCTCTGGCCTATTGCTCTACGCAGCAGGAAAGGTTATTGGAAATTATGCCTTAAATGAGATTTACACTCCAGAAATAAAAGAAGCCCATGTCAAAGGATATATGCATATACATGATTTAAGCAATGCAGTCATTGGTTATTGCGCAGGATGGTCTTTAAAAAAACTATTAGAACTAGGATTTGGCAACGTACCCAATAAGGTTGATTGCAAGCCAGCTAAGCATTTAAACACAGTTATACATCAAATGGTAAATTACATCGGCTGCTTACAGATGGAGTTTGCAGGCGCCCAAGCTTTCTCAAGTGTTGATACCCTGCTGGCGCCATTTGTCAAAACAGATAATTTAAGTTTTAAAGAAACAAAACAATGCATACAGCAATTAATCTTCTCTTTAAATATCCCTTCACGTTGGGGCTCGCAATACCCCTTCAGTAATCTAACATTTGATTGGATAGTTCCAGAAGATATGAAAGATGAACGAGCAATTGTTGGTGGTAAGAAACAAGATTTCACATACAAAGATTGCCAAAAAGAGATGGACATGGTCAACAAAGCATTCTTAGAAGTAATGTTGGAAGGAGATGCCAAGGGAAGGATATTTACATTCCCAATCCCAACATATAACTTAACAAAAAGTTTTGACTGGAACTCTGAAAATGCTAATTTGTTATTTGAAGCAACTGCAAAATATGGTTTGCCATATTTCCAGAATTACGTTGGCTCAGGCCTAGACCCAAAAAGCGTCAGGGCAATGTGCTGCAGGCTTAATCTTGACCAAAATCAATTAATCAAAAGGCCAGGGGGAATGTGGGGCCCAGGAGATGCAACTGGTTCAGTAGGCGTAGTAACAATGAATATGAATAGGTTAGGCTATGAAGCAAAAACAAAAGAAGAATTATTTGAAAAACTAGGTTATTATATGACTTTGGCCAAAAACTCTTTAGAAATTAAAAGAGTTATGGTTGAGAAAAATATGAAAAATGGCTTAATGCCCTTTACAAAAATATACCTAGGAACTTTCAAGAACCATTTCTCAACAATTGGCCTGTGCGGAATGAATGAAGCTGCTTTAAATTTTATAGGCAAGGATATAAGCACAAAAGAAGGAACTCAGTTTGCAATTGATGTTTTAGAATTTATGAGGGGCAAATTAGTTGAGTTCCAGCAGGAAACAGACAACCTATATAACTTAGAAGCAACACCTGCAGAATCTACTTCTTATAGGCTTGCAAGATTGGACAAAAAAATGTACCCTGATATAATCACAGCAGGAGACAAAGAGCCCTATCTTACAAACTCTACGCAACTTCCAGTAGATTACACAGATGACCCAATAATAGCAATAGAACATCAGAACAAGATACAGCCATTATATACGGGAGGGACAATATTCCATACTTTCATGGGTGAAAAACTAAGTTCAGGAGAAGCATGCAAACAATTAGTCAAAAAAATAGCAGAAAACACACAATTACCATATTTTTCAATAACACCCACATTCAGTGTTTGCCCTGAACATGGCTACATCAAAGGAGAAATCTATAAATGCCCTGAATGTGGTATTGAAACAGAGGTTTATTCGAGAATAGTCGGCTATTACAGGCCAATAAGGCAATGGAACAATGGAAAGAAAGAAGAGTTCAAAGATAGACTTGAGTACCTGGAACAAAAAGGGCTTACAGGAACAATAAAGATGGAGTCTGTTGTAAGTGAAGGGGGAACAACTTCTGTAGAGGCCGAAGAGCTAATCTCCAACAATGATAGCATAATAAGCAGATATAGGATATTTACCCTGCCAAATTGCGATAAATGTGCTGCAGCAAAAGAATACCTCATAAACAAAGTACAAGGGAACGTAGTGGACTTAGGATCAAACGAAGGATTGAAAGAGTTTAGAGAGGTCTATAAAAAATTAAAAGACAAGATTCACAGAAACGATGATGGGAGCCTGCCAATACCTACCATATTGTTATATGATGAGAATGATAGGTTGGTAACAGTAGCACACCACATAGATGACATTAAACAAGTTATTTAATTTTTTCTTATTATGAGCCTGTCAATTAAAGGCCTGCAAAAAACAACTCTTGTAGACTATCCAAATAAAGTAGCTTGTACTATATTTTTGCCTAGATGCAACTTTAGGTGTGGCTTTTGCCATAATAAAGATTTAGTCCTAAACCCAGATTCATTGCCAACAATTTCAGAAGAAGAGCTTTTAAATTTCTTAAAAGAAAAAAAGAAATGGTTAGACGGAATCTGCGTAACAGGCGGTGAGCCATTGTTGCACAAAGAACTGCTTGATTTCCTGCCAAAAGTTAAAGAGCTAAACTACCTGGTTAAAATTGACACAAACGGAACTAACCCAGATCTATTAAAACAACTAATAGATAAAAAGCTAGTTGATTTTATAGCAATGGACCTAAAGAATTCTTTAGAAAAATATGATGAAACAACAGCAAGTAAAGTAAATATTGATGAAATAAAAGAAAGTGTTGACATAATCAAAAACTCAGGAATAGATTATGAATTCAGAACCACAGTAGTGCCTGGCTTACACAAAAAAGAAGACATAAAAAAGATAGGCGAATGGCTTAAAGGCTCTAAAAAATTCGCAATACAAAACTTCAAGCCAGCTAAAGAAGTGATTGATTCTAAATACGAGACTATGGAATCTTTCAAAAAAGAAGAATTAGAAGAATTCAAAGAAATATTAAAAAATTATATCAATGAAGTAGAAATTAGAACATAACATTTAAAAACTTCACTCTTTACCTTTTGTTGGGGATATAATGGATTGTAAACAAGAGAAAAATGCAGAGAATTGCCCATGCTTGCATAAAGAATGTTCTCATCATGGCATTTGCTGTGAATGCCTACAATATCATTTAGGTTTAAAACAATTGCCTGCCTGCTGCTTTCCGGAAGATATAGCAAGAACAGATGAAAGAAGTTTTGAAAAATTTGTGGAGATAAATGGTTAAAATGGTCAAAAAAGAAAAGATGGATTGTAAAGAGCATGAAGCAGAAGTTTGCGAACTGGAAAACAAAAAACTGGTTTGCAAAAAGAAAAAAGTAAAGTTATGCACATCAAAATGACAGATATAATAAAAAGGCCTTCATGGGATGAATATTTCTTAAAGATAGCCATGCTTGTAGCAGAGCGCTCAACATGCAGAAGGCACCATGTTGGAGCAGTTATTGTAAAAGACAAGCAGATTCTTACAACAGGCTATAATGGGGCAGCAGCAGGTGTTAAGGATTGCCTGGAGTTAGGCTGCTTAAGAGACCAAAATAATATTCCTTCGGGAGAGCGCCATGAAATATGCAGAGCTATTCACGCAGAGCAGAACGCAATAATACAAGCAGGTTTGCATGGTGTCAACATAGAAGGAGCAACCATCTATTGCACTCATCCCCCTTGCATATTGTGCGCCAAGATGCTGGCTAATGCAAGAATCAAAAGGTATGTTACCTTTGGCGATTACCCTGACCAGGCAGCAAAAGACCTTCTACAGGAAGTAGGTGTCGCTTTTGTAAAGATGCCTAAGCCAGAAGCAAAAATAAACGCTCTCGAGTAAAAATCACCACTCCAGAATAGAAATATTTAAATATAAGCTATGCATTAGCAATATATAAAATGGGGGACGCAAAGATAAGCTATTTCATTACAGACCTTATATTGTTAATAGTATTTCTAGGCCTTACAAAAATAATTTTTAGATACTCAGGCTTAGGTTTTCTTTTGGAATTGCTGTTTGTGGCATTATTGCTTTTCATATCATTTGTTGCTTTAATCCCAGCATATTCTGGCTCAAAAGGCGGCTGGGGAGTTTTAAACGGTGTTTTCATATTGATATTACTTGATCTGTTGTTTATCTTTATGAAGACTGGCACAACAGGAGTAACATTCCTATTTACATTGCTTTTTGCAGCACTTGGCTTTGTACTTTCTGTATTAAACATTAAAAAAGAAGAGGAAGAGAAAGAAGTTGGAAAAGAAGAGCCAGTTTATACTAACTTCGAGCCAGGAAAATTTGTGGCAAGCAAAACAGGAACAAGTTACCATGCTCCAAAATGCGACTGGGCAAAGAAGATTAAAAAAGCAAACCAAGTATGGTTTAATGATGAAGCAGAAGCTAAGAAGGACTACAAGCCCCATTCCTGCTTAAAATAGAAACCTTTTTATTCTAGTAATTTTCAAAAAGTCTAATGAGGCGAGAATATATTGTAGGTTTCTTAATCGGCATTGCAGTCTATGTCTTCACATTCGGCTTAAGGGTTGTTAAAGTGCTGATACAAAGCAACTGGAAATTTCACATCATTCAAAAAGGCCTGTACAGCCCATTTAACAATACTAAGTTTATGTTGAGCCAGTTATCAATTCTAGCCTTATTTGTAGCCGGAAGTATAACCCTATACACTCTTTACAGAAGGGGTTATTTCAAAAATGTCAAGAACCGCCCACCAGATAGGGGTGGCATGAAAGGCTCACGTTGATAAGCCATCCAATTGATCTTTGTGGTTCTTGAGCATGCTCAGAAATACACCCTCTTCCAAAACAGAAGAGTGGACATTATCCACTGGTAAAATAGGCCAACGGTATATTTCTGACATATAAAAAAACATTAGAGCTCATTTTCTCCAGAAATAAACAATAAGCCATATAGCACCTATTGTAATGCAAGAATCAGCTACATTGAAAGCAGGCCATATCCTAAAATCAATAAAATCTATAACATGGCCTAAGAGTATCCTATCAATTAAATTACCAACAGCGCCGCCTAAAACCAAAGCTGTGGGTATATGAATCTGCTTATCCCTGGCAATTCTGTCCATATAAAACAATATAATGCCAATAATAATCAAAGAAATAAATATTAAAACAACATTCCACCCTTTAAGTATGCCAAATCCTCCTCCGGTATTGAGTATATATGTAAAATTAAGAATATTCTTTATCAAAGGTATTGATTGGCCTAAACTCATATACTTAGAAACAAAAAATTTGGTTAATTGATCTAAGATAACAATAAGTATGCTTATTGAGGAAATCAATACAATTGGTTTTTTCATAATAGAAGAATTAATTCAGAACTTTATAAACCTTACCATCTCTTCTTATTATCTTCATGCTCACCGTAAGCAACTCTCTCTAAACTCCTTAATCTTTGGTTAATGCTGTCTAATGTGTATCTAATAGCGTCAAGTTTTGCAGAAACAACCTCAAATTTATCATTACTTGCGTAATCTCTTTCCGTTACTGATGGTTGTACTGGAGCTCCAAATGGCTGCTGCATTGGTGCTGGCCTGCCTGGGGGAGCCTGTTGAAATCCCTGCCCCATATTGCCAAATCCTGTATCATCTGGCATTCCTAAATTTCTTGAAGGCAAACCTAAATCTCTGCCTGGCCCTCTTCCTTGTGGCGGCAAACCTAAATCAGGGCCTCCAAAATTATCATTAGGGCCTAAGCCTAGGTCTGCTCCGAAATCCTTGCCTAGATCAAAATCATCCTTTTTCTTCCAGAAAGCTAATTTATCAAAAATACCCATCTTCTCTATCAACCTCTCTTTTAAATGAAATCAGTCCAATTCTATAACTTCAAAGACCTTTTCTTTAGCCTTATTTAATGACTCATTAGTCCCTGTAATTACATATGCCGTAACCTTGTCTTTTCCTGCCTCTAATGCACTTCCTGTTTTTCCTAGTATATAATCTTTTCCCTTTTGAAATATGTTTTCACCAGGGTAAATGATGCTGGTTATAACTAAAAAAACAATGATAATTAGCCCAACAAATAAAGCAAATTTCACAACCTTTTTTAACAAAGTAAACAGAACAGCAGCCATTACAATTGCAATTATTAAAATAATTAATATTTTTATCATTTTAACCTGTCCATTTGCCCCTGCTAAAACCTAAGATGCTTTTGCAGTGAGGGCAGGCATACATAATCTCCTGTTTCAAAAACCCAGCTCCTTTGGTTTCAGTCTCTACAGTTTTTAATGTTACTTCTCCTTTACAACTAGGACATTTTGCCATAAAGAAAGATAAATCGGCTAAGTTTATAAAATTTTTTGTTTGCATAAGCTATTAAGCTGGCATTCCTTGCATATTGGCTTTGTTTTGCAATAATTTTTCCCCAATTCAACCAATAAAGCGTGATACTCCTTAAACAATGAAACATCTTTAGGCAGATTATCCATAAACAATTTCTGCCACCCATAATAATCCGAAGCTACAAAACCCAGCCTTTCAAATATCCTTTTTGTATAGGCATCTATAACAAAAAATGGCTTTTCATAAGCATAAAGCAATATAGAATCTGCTGTTTCTGACCCTATTCCTTTTACAGCTAACAATTCTTCCCTTGTAGGATTATCATTCTTAGAAATAAACTCAGCAATTATCTTCAATCTTTCAGCTTTCTGGTTGTAATAACCAGCAGGCATTATCAAAGAAGCAATCTTTTCTTTTTTTGCTTTGATTATTTTATCTGTGCCTAATAAGTTGTTTTTGCTTAGGTTGTAAAGCGCCTTCTCAACATTCTTCCAATTAGTATTCTGAGTTAATATTGCACCAACAATTATCTCAAATCTATGCTTAGAATTCTTAGGCCTACCAGCATAGTGTTTACTTTCAAACCCTTCAATGGTTAAAGGCCACCAGCCTTGTTTGCCAAATGAGCTGTAGAGCAAATTGTATACTTCATATATCTTATTCATAAAAAAAGAAATAGCTTATTAGTATTTATGCTTTTTGTGTGTTTCTAGCATATAAATTACCCATAAAAGAAGCGATAGCTCGGGTATACGACTTTCTCCCCATAGGGCCCTTAATTTTCATTAGCCCCCTTCTAGCATCCCAACCATCATAACATGGATCTTCAAAATCGTATTGTCCTCCCCTTCCTGAAGTTAGCTGGGTTGTTCTAACTGAATTATCTAATAATTCCATGAACTTATCCTTTGTTCTTTGTCCAAATGGTTTTATCCTTCTTATTAGATCTCCTCTTCTGGTGTGGAAATAAGTCCATCCTCTTTTGGTCATTGCAGCCATAGCTTGATGCCTGCATCCATAACCAACCATCTTAGATATTATAAGCTCAACAGGCATGCCTTTTAATTCCTCTTTTGAAATAGTCTCTTCTCCTTTTCCAGTAGGAATGTTCCTCTTTTCCAGTAATCTTGCAAACGCCCTATAAAGCGATAGAATTTCAGACGTATTCATAGCCGATAAAAATTCATGCGGAACTCCTGATTTTCTTCCTGGAACTTCAACATAATTAATGCCGTACCATATCTGCCTTAATAGAAGATAATTTTGGTCAAAACTTGCTTGGCCTTTGCTCCTAAAGCAACTTAAGTTATCATAGTTTACACCATAACCTGGCTCAGAATTATCTTTAAAAATATCAACACCTGGTTGAGAAGCAATACTTTCTTTTTCAGCTTCTATTGCTTCTTCTAATAATCTTGCTGCTTTTGCTTCCCCTTCTCTTGCTCTAATTTGTTCCCAATTTACTCCATCTATAGCAACCATATGAGAAGCTTTCTGCCTAAGTGCAGTTTCAGTAAGTACTATTTCTTCAACTCCCTTAACCATATAAATCACACATAGACAACCAATATATAAATCTTTCTATCTTGTAATTACTAAAAAGTAACAATATCTAAGAAATAAGTACTGCATTAACAACGCCATCCTGCCCTGGCCTTGAAGTTATTCTTGCCTTGCCAGCTTCTGTCTCTATAATTGCGCCTTTTGTCATTATGTTTCTTCTGACAAAATGCCTGTTTGCAGGATTTCCAGTAATAGTTTTTATCTTTACTTTCTGTGATTTTTTTGTTTTAGTATCAACAACATTAACAAACTCTTCACTTAATAGCCTTAACTTATTTTTTCCACCAAGAATCCTTATATGCTTTAATCTTTTCTTAGCTAATCCAGTCAAAGAAGGCAATCTGCCTAGTTCATTTTTCTTATAACCCCTATAGCTCTTATACCTTGAGCCTCTTGAACTCCTCTTGCCTCTTCCCTGATAAACTACCATAAAAAGCAGAATTCCTATTTCATTTATAAATCTTATGGTAAATATCAAATAATCCAAAAGATTTATATATAGAACCGCCACCTCTTATGTTATTATTTAATTTATTGGAGGGGTGTTTTTTATGACCGAAGTATCAAGACCATTGGACGCATTGAATAGAGCAAGAGATAAGAAAGTAATTGTAGAGCTAAAGAACAACAAACAGTACATTGGAAATCTAAAATCATTTGACATACATATAAATGTTGTTCTAGAGAACGCAGAAGAAAGAGAAAACGGAGAAGTTAAGAGAAAACTAGGAGTTATCTTTATAAGAGGAGATACAATAACTGTAATCTCTCCAGAATAAAAGGATATATTTCTTTAAAATGACTAAAGGAACTAAATCAATGGGTGGGAAGTCTGGAAAGAAGAATATGATACATTGCAGAAGATGCGGTAAAAGGACATACCACATGAGAAAAAGCAGATGCTGCTCATGCGGCTATGGAAAATCTTCTAGACTAAGAAAATATAAGTGGCAAAAGAAATAGTTAATCCTGCTCAGTTTTATTAAGGATAGATCTTACTGCTGCCTTACAAGCATTCTTTATATCCCAATAACTAGCACCATCACAAATTGATTCATTTTTCTTCAACTGGGCTATCTTCTGGTAGCATATATCCCCTATTACGACAGTTTTCGTTTCCTCGCATAAACTCTCATTCAAGGTAGCTACTGCTATTCTCCTTACGCATAAGTCATGATTTGTCTCATTATAGATATAAAAGCACGGCTCAACTTTAGCGATATTCTGCGCTATAGCATTATAACATTCATCCTTCTCAAAAAGATTAGAGATTTTAGCGCATCTTGTAAAATTGTTATCAGATACTGCAAATTCCTTAACACATATGTCTGACCAGTAGGTTGTACTTACCTGATTGCACCTGGAGAAATCTTTTGCGGACATAGCAATCTTTGTAATGCAATAATCCCTTGACATCCCATCTATTGAATCACATATAGATTGGTCTTCTTTCATTATTCCGATCTCGGCAATACATGGATTTTTAACCGAATCAGATTGGATGCTATTGCAATCATTTAAAGAACCAGACTCAAGTGCTCTTTCAAAAAGGCAATCATCCTTAGTAGCAGGATCAGCTATAGATTCACACGGTTTTTTTAAACTACAACCGACTATTAGGGCAATGCCTAACACCAATAACAGATAAATCAGCTTTTTCATCTTAATTCTTTGCTCAACAGGTCATATTTAAATTTTATTAATTTCCAACATAGAAGTAGAAAGATTTTTATAATGGCCAATTTTCTTAGCCTATTGTGCGGAGATGCCGGAGTGGTCAAATTAAGCAAGATATTTAAACTCCAATTCTTTTATATTTAAATCACTTTAAATAATGTTTCGACTATTAAATTATGATTTTTGCTAAAAAAACTAAAAATCATTTAAATAGTCTCAACTAAGTAAAATTTAGTGATTTAAATGAATAATAAAAAAATTGAATCAAAGATTAAGCTTACTCCCAAAACCGCTTATCTTGTAGGAGTTATAATTGGTGATGGGCATATAGTAAACTCATCAAAATCTAAAACTGATCATTCTACTGATTATCAAATAAGAATAGATATATCAGACAAAGAATACCTTGTCTACTTAAGTAAAGTAATTAAATCCTTAATTTATACAAAAAGTCAACCCCAATCTCCAAAAATTTATGGAAATAGGATGGAAAGATTATATTTTCAAGTTAGGAATAAAAGGTTATTTAAGTTTTTGTCCGAAGAAATGGAAATTCCAAAAGGAGCTAAAAGTTCCATAGTTTTTGTTCCAAATAAAATAAAAAACTCTTCAAAAGAAATTAAAAGTTGCTTTCTAGCAGGATATTTTGATACAGATGGTGGATTCAGGGGCAATTCTTTAGGGTTTACAACTGCAAGCCAAATTCTTCATAAAGGAACAATAGAACTCCTTAACGAATTTGGTATTAAACATCTAAAAGAAAGATGGACTAACAAGAGATACAATAAAGAGTTTTATGGGATTAGGATTTACAAAGGAGAAATAGATAAATTTTTAAAGCTTTTACCATTACAAAACACAGAAAAGCTTGAGAGAATCAATAAGCGTTTCAAATGCGAGGATGCCGGAGTGGCCAAACGGGATAGATTTTCTCAAGAAATGTCCAAGCTTAGGTCACTTTTGTAAGACACCTATTAGCTTAGTGCTTACGGGGGTTCGAATCCTCCTCCTCGCATTTTTTATTCTTTTTAATCATAAAAAATTATGGAGAACTCTAAAGATAAAGAAGAAGAGAAGATATTGTGATTTATTCTCCAGCTGCAGTAGCTTTCTCCGCATGTTTTTTAAGCTCTTGTTCAAGCTGTTTCTTGAGACGCTCGTAACGATCTTTCTTTCCTGGTGGATCTGTAACAAGTATATCACTATGTAAAGTTGCGTCAAAAGCATCATACGCACCAAGATTATAGAATAGATGCATATGGTATATAAACTGGGCATATAGGTAATTACGTTGCTTTCGATCTTTTCCAAGTCCTGCATTTACCCAAGCTTGATACACTATATCAAAGTTTGCCTTCATAACCTTTAAAACATCCTTGGTATCAGGTGCAAATTCCTTTATACCCATAGGTTCTAGCAGCAATTCAGTTTTTTCAACTTCATTATATAAAGCACCAGGAAGTTCCCCAAAACGAGCTGCAGATTGTTCGAATTCCGTATCTACAATTGCATCAATTGTACCATCCCTTAAAGCTGCCATTCCATCAGCAATGCCAAGCATGTATGCGCATCTGGCATTATGGTAAACGTGTGCTTTTACAGTAAACTCAACTAATCTAAAAGGTTCAAGAATATCTTCAACACCATTATCTAATAGATATTGCTGTATTTTTGTGACATTGCTTTCAAGATGTGTAAGTAAAGATTTAGTGTCAGCAGTATATGTTTTCATATTAAAACCCCCAAATCATTCGAAAGCAAGGGTTGTTAATAAATTTTTCGTGACTAGATTATATAGGTAGGATTTAATAGAATTTTCAGAACCCAATATCACAAATCCCTATACTAGCATATTCTTGTCATATTTCTCAACCCAAAACTATTTAAATCACCTATTCATTAAAAATGGTTGTGCTGGGGGTGGCAGAAAGAGGCCACAAAGCGCAAGAGGGGGGTGGTATTTATTTTTTCAAGCGATAATAAAGAGAATTCTAAAGTAATAGATATAGTTAGGCAATATGATAAATTTTATATCCACAAACAATTAGAAATCAAAGATGGGCTATTGTTCATGCGGTTAAAGAAGAGATCATTCAGTAATATTCATGCCTAAAAAATGTATAATTTGTGGTAACGAAGCAGAGTTTTGCATTAAGGATTCTAGCGAAAGCTATTGTAAAGGCTGCGCAGAAGAGCACTTTGGAGAGATTACTTATCTAGAGAAATTATAAAATTTACTCAATCCTAAGGGATTTTAACCATTCTTCTTTGTATAATTCAGTAGATAACTTGTTCAGCTTCTCCCTGCCGCCATTTATCAAGTAAGATAAAACCATCTCCTTTGTATCTTTGTTTATATCAGAGCTTAATATCCTATGCCTTTTAGTATGCAAAAGAAGGTGCCTATGGATCTCTTTCTCGCTAATTATCCTATTGGTCCGTATAACCAACCTCCTCTGATACGACCCTATGCCTCTGTCCTCTAAGTAATGGTCAAAAAGGACAACAACCCACATTATAACATATACAAAAAGGCCAATTAAGTACTCACCAACACCCAAAGTTAAGCCAAATATAGCAAACAACCAAATTGATGCAGCAGTCGTAAATCCAAAAACTTTATCAGGCCCCCTTATTAAAGCTCCAGCACCTAAAAAGCCAATTCCTGTAACAACAGCAGCCAATAAGGAAACTGTATTCAGGATAGTGCCTGAAACAACAATAATGCCCAAAGCGCAAGCCCCAACAGAGACAAAAATAAAAGTGCCGAAACCAACTGGTTTATGTGATCTCTGCCTCTCTAACCCAAAGAAGAGTGAGGCTAAAAAAGTAATTAGCAATTTTATGAAAGCAATGATTATTTCCATATGGGCAAAATCCTTATGAACCCCTATTTATACCTTACTATATACCTCACTTACCAAGCCTAATTCTTTAAAATTTTAACACTAAAAAGCACATAAAGCCCAAATTCACAGTTCATAAAAGAAAGAAAAAATAAGCGTTATTTTCTGCATAACATTCCTAAAAAGTTCCATAATTGGGGAAGCCTTGCTGTAGAGAATGAAAGATTCAATAAAAACAGGAAAATAATTGGGTTCTAGTTAACACAAATTTGCTAAGCAAATTTGTGAGATATGAAAAATGGCTAATCCATGAATCCTATCGATAAATCCAAAAATGTTTTTCAGCCATTTTTCACATAACTTTAAATATAAGCTATTGGGTATTTCATAAAAATGGTTTCATGTGAAGAATGCAATGGAGAATGCTGCAGGTACATTACCGTAACTTTAAAGGACCCTAAGGACAAAGAAAGCTGGGATGAAGTAAAGTGGATGTTGTTGCATAAGGGAGTCATGATATATAAGGATCTTGAAGGTGAATGGAATGTTGAAGTAAGGACGAAATGCAAATTTCTTGATGATGATGATAAATGCAAAATCTATGACAAAAGGCCTCAGGTATGCAAGGATCATGGAACCCATGAGTGCGAGGCTCATGAAGAAGAGTTTGCCAAGGTTATTTTCAAAAAACCAAAAGATGTTGATGGATATTTGAAGAAGATTAAGAAAAAAAAATGATTATCTGCTTCTCTTAACATTAATCCTTGGACAATACTTGCTTACAGGACACTTGCTGCACCAAGGGCTTACAGGCTGGCAGATTGTCTTTCCAAACAATACAAAGATGCCGTTAAATTCTTTCCAATACTTCCTAGGCAATATTTTCTCCAAAGCTTTTTCTGTTTTCTCTGGTGTTTTTGTCTTAACCCACCCTAATCTGTTGGGAATTCTATGGCAATGCACATCAACAGGAATCACATCCTGACCAAATGCAAAATTCAAAACAATATTCGCTGTTTTTGGGCCAATTCCTTTAATCGAAAGAAGACTCCCCTTATCATTTGGAACTTTTCCATCAAATCTTTTAATCAGCTCAGAGGACACATGTTTTAATGTTCGTGCTTTTTTCTTATAATGCCCTGATGAAAATATAAGCTTTTCTAATCTTCTTATTGGTATCTTAACTATCTCCTGAGGAGTGTCTGCAACTGCAAATAACTGTCTAGAAACCTTTTCTGTATTCTGGTCCTTTGTCCTCAAAGACAGCAAACAAGATATAAGAATTTTATATGCATCTGGTTTTTTACGCATTCTATTCAATGTTGTTCTCTCTGTAAAATTGAAATGTTTATTAAGAATTTGCATTATTTTAGGTATGTTTTTCATATTATAAAAAGAATAGAAATATCATTTAAAAACTTAATCTTTAATTGAATCGTTCATCTCTTTAAGCATCTTCTTCATTGCTTCTTCATCCATACCATGGCCCATACATCCCTGCTCTATTGTCTCCATAGCTGACATATGGCATCCTATGCAATGAAGGCCGTGTTTCATCATTATTGCTGCTGTTTTAGGGTATTTTTCCAGAACCTGCTGGAAAGTCATATCTCCATTAATTTTATCAGCCATTATTCCATCTCTGTAACTTTTATAGCCTGAACAGGGCATGCATCTTCAGCATCTTTATTGCAGCTAATATCATCAACCTCTGCCTCTTTTGGAACTGCTTTGTCCCCATTCATCTCAAAATTGTCACATTGAGCAACACATGCTCCGCACCCTATGCACTTTTCCTCGTCCACTTCTACTTTGTATTTTGCCATCTATACCACCTTTATTTATTTTTTAAAACTCCTCAAATTCATCCATTTTTTTCAGATAACCTTTCCTTCTTAGGAAAGCCATTTGAGCATTAGTATATTTGTAAAGAACATCTCCTTTGCCATCTCCGCTAAACTCCCAAGGCTCAACTATAACTAAATCACCAGCCCTTACCCACAATCTTCTTTTTAGCCTGCCTGGTATCCTGCATATCCTTACTTTGCCATCAAAACACCTTATACGCATCCTAGATCCGCCTAATCTTGACTCAACAATACCAAAGAGTTGTACACCTCTAGGCAAGTGAATCCTAGAAATCTGATTCTGTAGGTCTTCTTCTCTTGCTTGTTCTTCCTTCTTTTTACTCATTAATATGAAAGTATATATGATATGTTTAAAAACCTTACGAAAATCTTGATTTTAGATGTGCAAGAACTTGCTTGTAATTTACAAGCAACTTTCTATAACATAAGCTTTTTATACAACTTGACTTTATTTGTTTAATATGAAAAAAAGAGGCTTAAATCTGCCTGAAGAAAGGACATTTAAAGGGCCAGCTTTAGTCTGGAAAAGGTTTCTTGCTTTCTTAACAGATTTTTTAATCATAAATTTGGTGTTGTTCTTTCCTTTCAAAAGATTGATACAAAGTTCCATGCCTGAATTTGGCTCATTCTCAGAAACCTATGCTTATCTTATATCAAATCAAAGTTATACACAAGCATTGACTGTTGTATCCTTAGCAATGTCAATATTTGCATTATTTTATTTTGCATTGTTAGAATATAAAATCCAGCAAACCCCCGGAAAAATGCTGTTAAAAATTTCTGTAATTGGAGAAAAAAAAGAAGTAAGATTTTGGCAATACTTGGTGAGAAGCCTGTTTATTATACCAATTTTCCCTTTTTTTCTGCTATGGGTTCTTGATCCATTATTCTTATTTTTGACAAAAACAAACCAGCGCTTAAGCGAGATTTTAAGCAAAACAAAAACCGTTGAAGAATATATAATAAGGTGATAAGATGGAAAAACAAAAAAGCAAATGGCATACAGCTATTAAATTGATTTTAATATTGGCAATAATAAGTTTTGTTGTCTCTTGGATTATATCTTTTTTCATAGGAACAGATATTATAGATGGAAACGTAGCAATAATACCTATAAGTGGAGTTATAATGTCAGAAAAAACAAGAAGTTTTGGGCAGTCAATAGCATCTGCGCCATCTATTGTGGGATTCATAGAAGAAGCTGATAGAAACCCAAAAATAAAGGCAGTAATCTTTGAAATCAACTCTCCAGGGGGGACCCCTGTTGGATCAGAAGAGATTGTATCAGCAATTAAAAAATTGAATAAAACAAGCGTAGCTTATATAAAAGATATTGGCGCTTCAGGAGCTTATTGGGTTGCATCTGCAACAGATTATATATTTGCCAGTAGAATGTCCATTACCGGTTCTGTAGGAGTTATCGGATCCTATATGGAATTCTCAGGGCTATTAAAAGATTATAACGTAACCTACCAAAGGCTGGTTGCAGGAAAATACAAAGATATAGGAAGTCCTTTCAAAGAACTGACATATGATGAGGAAAGGATACTTCAAAAACAAATTGACTTAATGCAGGAATATTTTTTGGATGATGTTTTAAAAAATAGAAACCTGCCTAAAGAAAGGATAGAAGAGGTAAAAACAGCAAAGATATTCTCAGGAATAGAAGCAAAAGAAGCAGGGTTGATTGACGAATTTGGTGGAAAAGAAGAAGCAATTAAATTTATTGAAGACAGGCTCAATATAACTGCAGAAACAAGCGAATTTGCTGAAAAAACAAGCCTTCTTGACGTCTTAAGTGAAATTATGAACGAGAAATCCTTTTTTGTTGGAAAAGGAATTGGCTCTTCTATGCTGGAGCCAAGAAGCTCAAATAGGATAGAAGTTTGGACTTAAAGGAATAGTAACCTTTATATATAAGCTTATATAAGATTATATAAAGCATGCCCAAACAGATTATTTCAATGAATGTCGATTCTGGTGTTTATTCTAAATATGTTAAAGCATGCAAAGAAAAAGGCCTTATAATGTCAAAGCAGATTGAAAACTTTATGAAAAAATTCTTGGAGGAGGAAAGAAAATGAATAAAATATTTTTAATTGTAATGCTTTTAATGTTTTTGATTTTAATTAATGGCTGTAAAGAAGATATTCCAGAGAAGATATATTGTAATAAAGATTCCAACTGTATTCCTGCAACTTGTTGTCATCCTTCTTCATGTGTAAACATAAATTATCGACCGGATTGCGAAGGCTTAATGTGTTCAATGGAATGTGCTCCTGAAACAATGGATTGTGGGCAAGGTCATTGCGAGTGTGCTGGTAACAAATGTGCTGTAGTAATAGAATAAAAAAGGGGTTTTTGATTTTAGTATTCTTGTTAATAGCTACAAAACTAATTTATGCGGAAAGAGTAGACCCTTTAATTGGAGGGGAGTTGGAAGATAAAGGGGAGGCTTCCGTAATTGTAATGTTAAAAGACGAGCCTGAACTTATATCACAAACAGATGCTCCATTTATGCAGGTTAATGAAGCAAAAAAAGCTGGCTTAGAACAGAAAAAACTAATGGTGGGGGAACAGCAAGAGAGGGTTCTTTCAAAGTTAAATATGGAAGACTATAAAAAACAAACTAAAAATAGTTCATTTTTTGATATAGATAATGTGGATTTTAAATTGAAGCATAAATATTCTACTGTAAATGGATTCTCTGGAAAAATAACTAAACATGGCCTTGAAAAATTGGTGGATGATTCTAACGTAAAGAGCATACAACTTAACAAACGGGTTTATGCAACTCTAGATAATAGTGCACCACTTATTAAGGCAAATAGTTCATGGGGCATAGTTCTTAACGGAACAAATATAACTGGTGTGGGTGAAACAGTTTGTGTGATTGATACTGGCGTTGATTATAATCATTCTGATCTAGGTGGTGGTTGGGGGAATAAGGTTATTGGGGGGTATAGGTCGCTGAATCAGGGGGCTGACACAGAGGAATGTAGTTTGAATAATAGTGCTTGCTTTGATGACCATGGTCATGGGACACATGTCACAGGAATAGTTGCTTCTACTAACAGCATATATAAGGGGGTTGCGCCAGACGCCAAAATAATTGCAGTCAAAGTTTTGGATTCTACAGGATCAGGATGGAGTGATGATATAATTGCAGGAATTGATTGGTGCACTAATAATGCTTCAAAATTTAATATTTCAGTCATTACCCTGAGTTTAGGGGATTGCTCTAATCATACTACTTACTGCAATACTGATAGCGAGGCTTCATCCATTAATACTGCGGTAGGTCAGGGTATTGTTGTTACAATAGCGGCGGGTAACTGCAATCAAGCCCAATGTCCAGGCCAATCTTGTACGGCAGGCCCTTCTTCCCCTGCATGTGTAGAGAATGCCACAGCAGTTGGAGCAGTAAATGATGCAGATTCTATAACTTATCAAAGGGGGCTCTCTTTGAATTATTGGCGCCTGGCGTAGATATAACCTCA
>Ga0268276_1001959_pt1 | contig 18585 bp, 16 predicted proteins | sample saktaG_4_FD_190145 | JGI IMG/M metagenome (GOLD analysis project Ga0268276, IMG submission 190145) | Saline water microbial communities from Sakinaw Lake, British Columbia, Canada - sak_2010_1_5_45m | ecosystem: Environmental > Aquatic > Non-marine Saline and Alkaline > Saline ...
GGGAGAAGATTCACACCTTGGTGGCAAGTGCGTTGCAAGTTTTGGTGCGGCGCGCCGAACAGGTGGCGCAGTATTTTGCCCGCCAGCGCCCCGGACATCCCGGGCAACCGTACCGCCAAAAACTTGATGAGCGTTTTGGCAAGGGCGAGATGCGGTGCCCCGCCTGCGGATCGACGAACATGCTGCTGATTCGTATTTGGACCCAGGCGAAGGGCGTGGTCTACGAATGGAGCCGGGGCGGCGTGTCGCCTGACCGTCCATGCTTCGGTGTAGGCGGGCCTGCCACCGCGCCGTTGCCGCCCCGTGTGGCGGTCTCCCTGCCTCCGATTTACAGGCAACTGGCGCTGCCGATCTGAGCGAAAAAAAATAAAAAATCCGCTTGACACGGCTGGCGAAGGGTGGTAAGGTCGCCCGCGTTGACGAGGAAAAGGTTTGCTGCGCGGCCTGCTTGCGGGTGCAAGCAGACGGGTAGGGTACAAGAATACAGGGCTGTTCCGCGCACGTTTCCTCGTCTGATGCTACCGCGCGAAGCGAGATTACCTTTGTAGAACGTTTCGTGCCACGGTGACAGGCGCGTCCGTTTTGTCCAGGCTAGTGGAAAGAGAAATAGTATGTATACTCGACAAACATCGAAAATAGTTGGAACGGTATTTGCTTGGTTACTTTTTGGGGTTTCCGCGACATCGATGCTGGCGAATGTCGTTGGCGATGATTTCAACGATAATGTCAAAGACACAGCCAAATGGGGTGCGGATGTTCTTTTCTTTACGGACGTTAGTTTGCAGGAAGCGAACGGACATTTGGAATTTCGCGGCACCGGTGGTGGAGGGATTGTAAGACCCTGGGTTTACAGTTCCGGGAGTTATACCTCGAACTGGGAGGTTTCTGCGGATGTGCATGTGGGATCTCTTTCGCTACAACAAAACAACGACATCGAGATGTTTCTCGGCGTTGCTCCCCCAACCGGAGTGTTAAAGGACGATAACTTTACGGTGACGCTTAACCTCGGCTTGGATTCATACGGTCTTTATCGCGGTTATTATAGTGCGATGAAGACGAATGGATACGACGCGGGCGAGGATGTTTGGGTCGACACTGACGATCTGAATGGAAAGGTGAGCATTACATTTGATGCTTCGACCAAGGTGCTGTCTGCCTATTACAACGGGAATCCGTTGGGTTCGAAGGTTGTCCCCAGTAGTTGGGGAATGACCGGGAGTTCAACTTTTCGTTTTGCGTTGGGCGGCGATTTAGGTCCCGCATCAGACAGCGAACCATTCAACGGCATGAGCTATTCTGGAACGGACGTGTATGCCGACAACTTCGCGTTGACTGGCACGGGCATAGCGGACTTTAATAAGTCGGGCTTAGCCTATTTTTCGGCCTTCTTTGACAACGGCGATCCGCAGGACATGCAGGGGGCTGCCACGTTCTATCAGGATGCCGTGACGGCCAATCCGCAGGATTACACGTCGCGGGTCTATGCTGCCTTTGCAAAAGTTGCCAATCTGATCAATGACAGTGAACTGAACGCATTGATGGCACGGTTCGGCTTCACATACGAAGATGTGGGCGGAGAAAACGGCTGGGACATCACGGGAGATTTTAATTTTTCCGGAGCCCCTCCGTCTAACCAAGCCATCGACACGCTCTGGACGCAGTGCCAGCCGGCGATTGACGAGGCGTACACGCTGCTGAACGCGATTCCCGCGTCATGGGAATCGGCCGAGGTGTCCCAGTCCGTTTTCCCCGTGGATGAAACGGTTTACGTAGACTACCCCGATGTCGTGTCCGCCAAGGCGATGCTTAAGGCGATGCGATCGTTTCTGAACACGGTCCGGGCATATGACATGACGGTTAATTATGCGACCGTCGACTGGCCGGTCTCCCTGCCCGTTCAGGCAATCACGGTGGATGGAAATTCGAACGACTGGGCTAACATCCCGGTGCAACTGGCCGGCAAAGAGGGTGATGCCCTGCACAGTGTCAAGGGCTGCCGTTCCGGCAACACTGTTTATCTCCTGATTGAGAAAGATGCGCTTCAACCGAATTCCTCCGCTTACCTTGACGGAAGCGTTAAGGTCAAGCTTGACGGCCAACAGGACCAGATCAATTTCCGCTGCCCGCATTTGAGCGCCGGCAATGAGGTTGAGGTGTGGTTCCGAACCGGAAACATGACAGATGAAGCGGTCGGAACCGCAGTCCTGAACGGCGAAACGCTGGAACTGGCTTTAACCGTGCCCCAGACGGCGGGAACGGTGACGGACGCCGGGCTCATTGACTGGGTATGGTATGGCTGGAGGGGGGTTGATTGCTGGGATGGCGAAAGCGAACTCGATTTCGAAGATGGCAACCATCCCGCCGACTCCCTGCTGGCTTTGTTCCCCGATATGCTGAAATCCGTCCGCAATCCCGAAGCTCTGACGCTGGCCAAGGCGGACCTTTCCAATGCGATCGATCTGGGGCAAGATGCGGGGACTCGCATCAGAAACCGCACGGGCGGCGAAATGCACTTCTACGAATACGATCCAGCGTATGAGGCGGACTATGACGAATTCATGGCTAGGCTGGCGGATGTCAAAAGTTCTATGACCGCCCCCACGGTTTTCAATATTGGAACCGACAACGCAGTCACCGTACATCTGGGCGCGTTTTACACGGCACCCTTTGTCACACGGGACATGCTTCCCGCGTATCGCGCAGACGCGCTTCTCAACGATCCGATACAAGGCACTTTCCCTGACCCGACCTTCGGCGGCGTGTTTCCGAATCTCACGCGCTCTGATTTTGCGGAATGGATAACGGGGGACAAGAATCTGGTGTTGCAGGCCAACGGCGGGGTACTGGAAAGCTTCACCTCGCAGTATGACAACAACCTTTATGCGGCCGCGAATCTGACTGATGGCGCGGTGGGTAGTGGCGCGCATAACTGGGTGAGCGCGGTGATCCCCGCTCCCGGGCCGCAGACGTTCGAGTACAGCTTCTCCGGCGGCCAGAGCGCGAACCTGACGAGTTTGACACTAGTCAACGCGACGCGGGCACAGATTAACTGCAAAGACTTCCAAGTATGGATTAGCGCAAACGGCAGCAATGCGTGGACCAAGGTCGCGGAGGGTACCTTGGCAGACAACGGCCAGCCCCAGCCGTTCAGTTTGAGCGAACAGATCGCGAAGCGCGCGCGGCTGGTGATCACCAGTGGCTATAGCACAGCCGGATGGGAACTCGCGGAGTTTGAGTTGTACGGTTATTTTGACGCACCCCTGCGGCCGGCCGATGTCTGGTACACCGCGCACGGGATCGAACGCGGTCCAAGTGAGACCTGGGAGGATGTGGACAGCCGGATCGTCCCCGGAAAGGGAACGACTTTGTTACGGGAATATATCGCCGATACTGATCCAACTGATACAAATTCCGTGTTTCGCGTGAAAAATGTCAATCCTGGTCCGCCTGTCGTTATTCGTTTCGAACTTGCCTCGACTCAACGCGCGTATACGCTTCAGTATACCGACGACCTGAGTTCAGGCATCTGGTATAACGTTCCCGGCACTGAGCGACATGCTGGAACGGGTGGGGAAGATTCGCTTTCAGACGACAACGTGCCTGCGACGAAACGTCGGTTCTATCGCATGAAAGTGGAAATTCCGTAGATGGCAAATAATAATATTGGCATTCCGTTTCTGAGAATCAAGGGGACGTATCAGGTTTCACGCGTGTGTGCGTCATGCACACGACTGACGAGGATTCCCTCACCTGCCGGTCAGCAGCAGGATGGCGATGGCGCTGAAGAACAGTCCCAGGATCACTTTGAGCAAAACCAGATTGCGGCGGGTCCAGTCCGTAAGCCGGTTGATCTGCATCCCGCGATGGAAGCAGATGAAGACCACGGCGAGGGGAACCACGAAGAGCAGGTTGTATAGGACGATGAGCCACCAGGCGTGGAGTTGGGAGGTGTCGTTCTTCACTAGAAAAATCAGGACCGGGAGGTAGCCCGGACCGGTGCAGACGCTCTCGAGGAGGGTGACGGCCGCGCCGATGAGGAAACCGCTGATGACCGGTCCCCCGAAGCCGAGTCCGCTACGCATGACTGCGTGGATGCGCGTCTTGATGACTGCGGGAATCTGAAGCGTGACGTCGTTCGCGCGCCCCGTTTTTCTAAAGCGGACGGCGTCCCGGAACGAAAGCACGGCGAGCGGGATCATCCCGAGACCAACGGCGATCTCAACGTATTTTTTGAAGTCGGCGAAATGGGGCACCTGCCGAATGACGAAGAAGAAGCCCAGCCCGAGGCCGGTATAGACGATGAACGAGGCGGTGATGAACGAAAGGCCGACCAACAAACGGGTGCGCTTGCTGACCTTGAGGACGGTCAGCAAACTCAAAAAGAAGATGAGTGTCGAGATGGCGCAGGGGTTGAGTCCGTCGGTCAAGCCGCCGATGGCCACAACGGAGAGTGTCATCGCGCTGACGCGCGCCTGCACGCTGTCGCGCTGTTCGTCCGTAGTCATCCGGGGCGGCGGCTCCGGCGGTCGCCAGGAGGGAGACTGGCGCCGGGTCAGGGCCTCGTTGACGCGGTCAAGCAACGTCGCGGAGATCGTTTCATAGCCCGAGAGGAACACGGTGTGATCGACGATGATGGAAACGAGGCCGTTCTCGTGATTGCCGCACCGATCCTGATAGGCGATGAGCAGAGGGATGGTCTCAGTCTGGTTCATGTCGTGCCCGACTAGCTCGTAAGTATCGGCATAACGATCCTCCAGCGCGGGAAACACCTCGCGCTTCACGCGTTCGCACTCGGAGCATCCGGGGGAATAGAAGAAATCAAGCCTCACCTGTTCGGCGATGCCGGCACGGAGGGGCAGACACAGGGCGAACACGAACCACCCAAGAGCGAGCACAACAGGCATTTGGGACGCACGTAACATAGATCAGACATCCGTGATTGATTGTTAGGGAACTATACTGAAACAGGACGCGGGGTTCAATAACAACTTCTGACGACGAAACAGGGCACGAAGCCCCGTCCCTGGTGAACAACGCCCAACAACCACCACTCACAGAAATCTTCTCTACCAAACCCCGAACCCTGAACCCTCCGCTTGCACAAACCGGAGGTTTTGCTTGTGCCTCTCCATTTTTGTCGCTTCTCCTCCTCGCCATCGTCTTCGTTGGATGTTTGGAATTGAGGTTGACTAGTCTGACCCAATTTAGTACAGTGCCCGCATGAAAGCACTACAAAGCGTTTATGAGGCGAAGGCCCGCTTTTCAAGTTTGTTGAATGAGGTTAGGGAGAAGAAGTGCACCATCGTGATCTGTCGCCATGGTGTGCCGGTGGCAGATCTTGTTCCGCATCAGCCGGCGCGCAATCCATTCCGTGTTCGCGAATCACTGGTTGGCGCAAAATACCTTGGTGACCCAACGGCGCCGCTGGAGAAGGATGACTGGCCGGAGGCGCTGCGATGATCCTGCTCGACACCCATGCCTTCATCTGGCTTGCATCCAGTTCCAGGAATTTGTCCGCCAAGGCCAAGCACCTGATTATCGCCAATGCTTCTCGGTTGCATATCTCGGTTGTTTCCGCATGGGAAATTTCGATTCTTGTTCGGAAAGGACGATTGGAGTTGCCCTTGTCGCCCGAGCAGTACGTTGAAGAGGCGATTGAACATCTTTCGTTGCTTGAAATACCGCTCACTCGAGAGATTGCGCAGCGTTCGGTCATGCTGCCCGACATTCACAACGATCCGTTCGACCGCGTGTTGGTTGCGGAATGTCTTTCGAAACCGTTCACCCTGATCTCGGCAGATAAGCTGATCGCCCAATATCCGGGCATCCACGTGGTGTGGTAAGACAGCGTGCGCCTTCATCTCACGCTCTTCTGCACGTCGCACAGGTTCTGGTAAACACCGCCTGCGGCGTAGAGCGCGTCGTGGCTGCCCTTTTCAATGATGCGTCCCTGATCCATCACGAGAATGGTATCGGCGTGGCGGACCGTGCTGAGCCGGTGCGCGATCACAAAGACCGTGCGGTTTTCCATCAGCCGCGTGATGGCTTCCTGCACCTGCTGCTCGGTCACGGTGTCCAAGGCGCTCGTCGCCTCGTCGAGGATCAGGATCGGCGGGTTCTTGAGGATCGCTCGGGCGACGGCCACGCGCTGCCGCTCGCCGCCGCTCAATACAAACCCCTTGTCCCCGACGATTCGCCGATAGCCGTCGGGATGGCCGATGATAAAGGCGTGCGCGTTCGCCAGCTTTGCCGCCTGCTCGATCTGGTCCTGCGTCGCGCCCTTCGTGCCATAGGCGATGTTCTCGGCAATGGTTGTGTTGAAGAGGATCGTCTCCTGCGTCACCACCCCGATCAGCTTGCGCAGATCGGCCATGTCCATCTCCCGCAAGTCCACGCCGTCCATCAGGACCCGGCCCTGGGTGGGGTCGTAAAAGCGGACCAGCAGGTTGGCCAGCGTGGTCTTGCCCGATCCCGTGGCGCCCACAACCGCAATCGTCTGGCCGCGTCCTAGAACGAAATTCGCATCCTGCACGACCTTTCGATCCGTGACCGCATAGGAGAAGTCCACGTGCTCAAAGACCATGTTCGTGTCGAATGACTTCTTCGCAACCGGGTGCGCTGCTACCGGCAAGGCCGTGTCCATGTCCAAGAACGAATAGATGCGCGTCAGCGCCGCGCGACCCGCCTCGATCGATGCCTGTATCTTCCCGATCGACTTCAGTGGCTTGTACGCCATGATCATCGGGGTCAGCAGCGGCACAATCTCGGCAAACGTCTTGCCACGCCAGAAACAGATCGCGAGAAACAGGATGGACAGCAGGATCGTCACGCCCTCCATCATCGGGTTGATCAGCAGACTGATGCGGATTCCCCGGAGCGCGACTTTCACACACTCCTGATTGGACCGCTTGAACTTTTCCTTCTCTTCTTCTTCGGTATGGTACGCCTTGACCACGCGGATGCCCGTCAGATTCTCCAGCATGTTCGATCCCAGAATGGCGCCCCGCTCCAAGCCTTTCCGGGAATAGATGCGTATCTTCCGACCAATCGTGGCCAGTGGCCATATGACCAGCGGATAGCCGATCAAAGCTAGCCCGATCATTTCCAGCATGTCGTTCTTGATCGCAAAATAGGCCACAAATCCGATAGACGCCAAGATCTCGAACGGCGCCTTGCACAGTTCGACAACCGTCTGTGCGATCACGATATGCACGGTCAAAGGATCGCCGTTGCAGCGGCTCATGATGCGACCGACATCCATTGCGCCAAAGAATTTGAGCGACTGGTTCTGCAAATGGGCGAACATGTCATTTCGCAGGTCCCGCACCACCCGTGCGCCCGCCCATTGCAACGTATAGCTATTCAGATACAACATGCCCAATCGAAACAGAAACGCCAGCGGAACAGCCAACAGCACCAGCAGGAAGAACGAAAACCGAACATCTCCAGAATCATTAAAAACGGTAATGCCACAGCGTGCCGCCACCTGCTCCACTTTCTTGACCCACCCCGGCATCGCCCCCTTGGCCCGAATGTCGGCTGCCGGCTTCACGCTACCGTCCGCCGCTTTCACGTTGCCGTCCGTCGCCGGTCGTCCGACGTCGAGCCCCAACCCACCACTTTGCATCTGCATGATCGCGGGCTGCAGCACCTGATAGATGGGCACCAGGGTCCCACCCAGAATCATCCCTGAAAGGATGCCCATCGCCAAAGCCCAGCGGTACTTCCCCGCCTGTTTAAACAGCCGGCCGTAGACTTGTCTCGCCGTAAAATCTTTGTCAAACCATTCCTGCATAGGCGTCCTAAGTATCCGAATCTACAAATTGAAGAAGTGACTTTATTCTGTTGGCAGGCAAGAATCAATCTTAAACTGATCAGGCGCTTGCAAAAAGAACGACCTTACGCGTTATCTGATTGCAGCTTTGACAAAATACGGTATGATTACCCCCGTTTCGTATTATGATGCACATCCTACAACTGCTACCGGCCCTGAACGAGGGCGGCGTCGAACGCGGCGTCGTCGAGATCAACCGTGAACTGGTCCGGCGCGGCGTCCGCAACACCGTCATCTCGGCGGGTGGACGGCTGGTTCCGCAGATCGATGCCGATGGCGGGCAGCACATCGCGCTGGACGTGAAATCGAAGAACCTTCTGACCGTGCCCCTGCGGGTTCGGCGGCTGCTGGCCCTGATTGACGAACTGAATCCCGACATCATCCACGTTCGCAGCCGGGTGCCTGCCTGGCTGGTGCGCTTGGCCAATCGCAACCCGCGACGGCCGGTCGTATCGACTGTCCACGGCTTTTACAGCGTCAACGCCTACAGCCGGATCATGACCCGCGCCGACCGGGTGATCTGCGTGAGCCAGGCCGCGGTAGACTACGTGCGCACGAACTACGGCACGCCCGAATCGATCATCCGCCTGGTACACCGCGGGATCGACCCGATCGCCTTCGACCCAGCGCGGCTTGACACCGATTTTGTCCGCGACTTCAAGGCGCGTCATGCGCTGAACGGCCGGTTTGTCGTCCTCGCGGTCGGCCGCATCACCTCCCTCAAGGGGTATCTGGAACTGATCGAGGCTGCGGCCATCGCGCGCAACGCCCTGCCGCCTCCGGCCCGCTTGGCCGTGGTCCTTGTTGGCGGCGTGCAGCAGGGACAGGAGACGTATGCGGCCGAATTGCGCGCGCGGGTCACCCGGCTCAAGCTGGACGACGCGGTGATTTTTGCCGGCAGCCAGACCCGCATGGCTGAAATCTATGATGCGGCCGACGTCGTTGTTTCGTGCAACACGTCCAAGCCCGAAACCTTCGGCCGCAGCATGGTGGAAGCGCTCGCCATGAATCGCCCCGTCATCGCCACCCGTCATGGCGGCGCGCTGGACATCATGAGGGAAGGCGTCACCGGCTGGCTGGTCGAGCCGGGCGACATCGCCGGACTGGCGGCAGGGCTGGTTAAAGCCGCGCAGACCCGTCTGACGGGCCTACGCGCCTACGCGCTCGAGCGCTTCTCGCTCGACGCCATGGTCGAGAAGACTGTCGCGATTTACCGGGACGTGCTGGGCGGGGCAAGTGGGGCTGAAGGTCGATAGGGCCTGGAGCGCGCAGCAACAAGGTAGGACTGCGGCGTCCCGCCGCGCCGCAGGCAGATGGGTGAGAAACATCAAACGCCCAACGAAGACGCTGGCGCGGGAGAGAACAATTCAACCTAAAAACGGCAGTTTACACCACGAAGAACACGAAGAGCACGAAGGAAATATTTGGAATGGAAACGGATGAGTCCCAGGAGTTCGTAAGAATCGGGTTCACCCAATGGTGTCAGGTCACCGTGCATTCTCATCGCCCTTATCCCCTCATTCTTCTTATCTCTTCGTGCACTTCGTGGCTTTCGTGGTGAATTCATTTGCCGGATCTAGGTTCAAGATTTCCGCTTCGATGCTTCCTCGATGGCCACGGCGACCGCGACGGTTGCGCCGACCATGGGGTTGTTTCCCATGCCGATCAGTCCCATCATTTCGACGTGCGCGGGGACCGAGGACGAGCCAGCAAACTGGGCATCGCTATGCATCCGGCCCATGGTGTCGGTCATGCCGTAAGAGGCCGGACCCGCCGCCATGTTGTCGGGATGGAGCGTCCGGCCGGTGCCGCCGCCCGAAGCCACGGAGAAGAAACGCTTGCCGCGTTCGACACACTCTTTCTTGTACGTGCCGGCCACGGGATGCTGGAAGCGCGTGGGGTTGGTGGAGTTTCCGGTGATGGAGACATCCACCCCCTCTTTCCACATGATCGCCACGCCCTCGCGCACATCATCCGCGCCATAGCAGCGCACCGCCGCCTTCGGCCCCTTGGAGAACGCCTTTTCTTCCACGATCTTCAGGTCGCTGGTGGTATAGTCGAACTGCGTCTTCACATAGGTGAAGCCGTTGATGCGGCTGATGATGTAGGCGGCGTCCTTGCCGAGGCCGTTGAGAATCACGCGCAGCGGCGCCTTGCGGACCTTGTTGGCGCTCTTGGCGATGCCGATCGCTCCCTCGGCGGCCGCAAACGACTCGTGTCCCGCGAGGAAGCAGAAGCACGACGTCTCGTCACGGAGGAGCATCGCGGCGAGATTGCCGTGACCGAGACCGACCTTGCGGTCTTCCGCCACCGAGCCGGGAATACAGAATGCCTGCAAGCCCTCGCCGATCGCTTCGGCGGCGTCGCACGCCTTCGTGCTCCCTTTCTTGATGGCGATCGCCGCGCCCACCACGTAGGCCCAGGCCGCGTTCTCGAAGCAGATCCCCTGCACGCCCTTGGTAATGGCATACGGATCAATGCCCAGATCGTCGCACACCTTTTTGGCATCCTCGATTGACGCAATGCCATATTTCTTCAGCGCCGCCTCAATCTGAGGGATCCGGCGTTCATAGGATTCAAACAGTGCCATAAAAATTCACTCCTTTCAGACTTGCGGTTATTCCTCACGGGGGTCGATCGACTTGACCGCGCCATCCGCAGGCGTCGTGCGGCCGTAGGTACCGGTCGCCTTTTTCAGCGCCTCGTTCGCATCCGTCCCCTTTTTGATCAGATCCATCATCGCGCCCAGACGGACGAATTCATAACCGCAGATCTCGTCGTTGTCATCGAGGAAGCAACGCGTGACATACCCTTCGGCCATTTCCATATAACGGGGCCCTTTGGCCCGCGTCGAATACATCGTGCCAATCTGCGAGCGGAGACCCTTGCCCAAGTCCTCCAGACCGGCGCCGATGGGCAGACCGCCTTCTGAGAAGGCGCTCTGACTGCGCCCGTAGGCGATCTGCAGGAACAATTCACGCATCGCGGTATTGATCGCATCGCAGACGAGATCCGTGTTCAGCGCTTCGAGCAGCGTCTTGCCGGTCAGGATTTCGCTGGCCATCGCGGCCGAATGCGTCATGCCCGAGCAGCCGAGCGTCTCGACGAGCGCCTCCTCGATCACGCCTTCCTTGATGTTCAGCGTCAACTTGCAGGCTCCCTGCTGCGGCGCGCACCAGCCCACGCCGTGCGTCAGTCCCGAAATGTCGCCGATTTGTCGGGCCTGAACCCACTTACCCTCTTCAGGAATGGGGGCGGGGCCGTGGTTGCAGCCTTTTTTCACGCAGCACATGTGCTGCACTTCGTGCGAATAGGTCATCATGTCCTCCTCGTTCCTCCACAACCCGTCGCTGCGGGAATGAACTCATAATCTTAGCATGGTTTCGACGGCTTGATCCACAACTTTCGTCCCGGATTCCCGGATTAGCAATTCTAATTATGAGGCTATTGGGTCATCGGGGTCGGGGTCGGTATCGGAATCGGGGTCGAATTTCCGTTGGTTTTATCGATACCGATACCGATCCCGACCCCGACGCCGATGGTCCCATCTCCAAAATGAGAATTGCTGTTCCCAGATTCATCCGTATTGCCTTCACCCACGTCTTTGGGGTATACTATTCGATCAGTCCGGCACAGAACCGCGTTTTGCATATGAGGTGCTTTCCGACTGGGGTGACAGGCGTTGAGTTCACGGGGGAGGGGATCCCATGTTGTGCGAAAAATGCAGGAAGCGGCAGGCCGAAGTCGCGATCCGGGAGGAGTTGGGGGGCGGGACGCGTGAGCTATACGTGTGTTGCGCGTGCGCGGGCGCGGGCAAGCCCGGTGCGGGCGAGCCCATTGAGCAGAAAGTGGCGTCCATGGTCGAACTCATCTTTGATGTCGCCATGGGCCTGGCGATCCGGCCGGCCGAGGCGCAGGCGGTACCCGGCGACCCCGTGTGTGCGGTCTGCGGGATGTCCCGGCAGACGTTCCGCAAGCGGGAGCGTTTGGGGTGTGAAGCGTGTTACGCCGCCTTCGGACGCGATACGGAGGCGATGATCCGTGACATGCACGAGGGGGTGCGCCATGTTGGCAAGGTGCCGGCCGGTGCGGCTGTCGCGCGGACGCAGATCGAGCTGGAACGGGCCTTGAAGCGGGCGGTTGAGACACAGCGTTTTGAAGAGGCGGCCCGGTTGCGCGACGAACTGGCTGGGCTCTCCCCACAAAACGCAGCCTCGGGGTCGGACGGATGTCGGGAAGCGGGTGTGGAAGGAGGCGGGCATGTTGCTCCATGAACCTCTGGAAGCGGGCGACAAGCGGGCCCAGCCCAAAGGCCAGCCTCCCGAGCCGCAGATCATCGTGAGCAGCCGGGTGCGGCTCGCCCGCAACCTGCGGGGCGAGCGGTTCCCGGATTGGGCGTCGGAGCAGGAGCGCGTGGATGTGCTCCGGCGGGTCGGCGCAGCGGCGGTGCAGGCGGCGGAGCATCCGGATGCCAAGGTCATCCCGATCGCTCAGGTTGACGGCGTGCGGATGGAGACGATGCTCGAACGTTCCCTCATCAGCCGCGATCTGGTGGATCGGGGGGCGGGCGCGGGTGTCGTTTACGCGGGAGTCCGCTCGCTTTCGGTGATGATCAACGAGGAAGATCATATCCGTATCCAGGCGTTCTCGCCCGGTCTGGCGCTGTCGCGCGCGTGGGAGATTGCGGATGCGTTTGATACACGGCTGGAGAAACTCGTGCCGTATGCGTTCTCGGATCGTCTGGGGTATCTGACGGCCTGTCCGAGCAACATCGGGACCGGGATGCGGGCGAGCGTGATGGTCCATCTGCCGGGATTGCGGGTCAGCGGCGAACTCGAAGCGGTGATCCGGGGCTTGGAGCGGCTTCGCTTTACGGTTCGGGGTATCGGCGGCGAAGGCTCGGCCGCGTCCGGTCACCGGTTCCAGATTTCCAATCAGGGGACCCTCGGGCTGGAGGAGCGGGCCGTGATCGCGTCACTCGAACGCGTGGCCGTCGAGGTGGCGCGTCACGAGGGGTTGGCTCGCAAGCGGGCGTTGCGCGACATGCCCGTGGTCGTGAAGGATTGCGTGGCGCGGGCGCTGGCGATTCTGCAGCACGCGCACCTGATTCAGGCCGATGAGGCGCTGGACTATCTCTCGGCTGTGCGGATGGGGGTCGAGATGGGGATGATTCAAGATGCCGACCCCGACAGGCTTGAGATGCTGGAATTGATGGTTCAGCCCGGTCATTTGCAAAATTATGTGAAAGAGGAACTCGACCCCGAACAACGGGACATGCGCCGTGCCGACATGTTGCGCGAGCGACTCAACCTGTGGACGGTAAACGAGTGGCTTGTGCGGAAGGCCAGGAAACGACTGATCGTGAGGGATAAGAAATGAGCGGATTTGACGGTTTTACCGCGCGCGCGCAGCGTGTTATCCAACTGGCGTCCAAGGAGGCGGAACGCTTCAATCACCCGTACATCGGCACCGAGCACATCCTGCTCGGGCTGATCGCGCTGGGCGAGGGGATCGCCGTCGAGGTGATCGAGGGAATGGGTGTTTCGCTTGATGACATCCGGCTGGCGGTCGACCGGATGGTCGGTCAGGGCGGCGAGACGCGGACGCTGGGGGCGAAGCCCTACACGCCCCGAGCCAAGAAAGTGTTCCAGTTTGCGGCCAACGAAGCCCGGATGCTCGGTCAGCCGGAGATCGGCACCGAGCACTTGCTGCTGGCGCTGCTGCGCGAGGGAGAAGGCGTCGCGGCCCAGGTGCTCTTGGGCTTCAACATCACGATGGAGGATCTGCAGGCGGCGGTGAACAAGTACCTGGAGGCCAATTTCGACGAGGACGATGGCGCGGCCGACGGCTCCGCAGGCCGGCTGTCGCCGCCCGCCGGCTCCGCCGCGAACGGCGCGCCGCCGAAAGCGGGGGAGACCGCCGCCAAGGCCAAAACCAAGACGCCGGCGCTCAACGCCTTCGGCCGCGATCTGACCGAGCTGGCGAAGAAGGGCGCGCTGGATCCGGTGGTCGGGCGCAAGAACGAGTTGGAACGGGTGATCCAGATCCTGTGCCGCCGCACCAAAAACAACGCGGCGCTGCTGGGTGAAGCCGGGGTGGGCAAGACCGCCGTGGTCGAGGGGCTGGCGCAGGCTATCATCGCGGGCGATGTCCCCGAACGGATGCGCGGCCGGCGGGTCGTCGCGCTCGACATGGCGCTCATGATCGCGGGCGCCAAGTACCGCGGCCAGTTCGAAGAGCGGATCAAGGCGGTGATGGAGGAGATTCGGCGCGAGAAGAACGTGATCCTCTTTCTCGACGAGCTGCACACGATCGTCGGCGCGGGCAGCGCCGAAGGGACCATGGACGCATCCAATATCATCAAGCCGGCGCTGGCGCGCGGCGAGCTGCAGTGCATCGGCGCGACCACGCTCAATGAATACCGGAAGTCGATCGAGAAGGATGCGGCGCTCGAGCGGCGGTTCCAGACGGTCCGTGTCGACGAGCCGACCGTTGACGACTCGATCGCCATTCTCAGGGGAATACGCGAACGGTACGAGCAGCACCACAACGTCCTCTACTCCGACGACGCCCTCGTGGCGGCGGTACAGCTCACGGCCCGCTACCTGCCGGGGCGGCAGCTTCCCGACAAGGCGATCGACGCGATCGACGAAGCGGGCGCGCGCGTCAGGATGTGCTCCGCGGTGCGGCCGCCCGACCTTCGGGCGCACGAGACGGAAATCGCCGCTATTGTGAAGCGCAAGGACGAGGCGATCAAGGGACAGCACTTTGAAGAAGCGGCGGCGCTGCGCGACGCCGAGCGGCAGGCCAAGGAGGAACTCGAACGCATTGTCAAGGCGTGGCGTGAGGAGCACGCGGAGAAGGCGCTGCCCGTGTCGGTTGACGATATCATGGCGACGGTGGCGCGCATTTCCAACGTGCCGATGGAACGGATGAGCGAGGGTGAACTGGCCCGTCTGTTGAAACTGGAAGAGACGCTCAAGGGCGTCGTGATAGGCCAGGAACCCGCCGTGCAGGCCGTGGCGCGGGCGTTGCGACGGTCGCGGGCGGATCTCAAGGACCCCCGCCGCCCGATCGGCACCTTCATCTTCCTCGGTCCGACCGGTGTGGGCAAGACGCTTCTGGCCAAGGCGATCGCCGAGCGGATGTTCGGCGACGAAAAATCGCTGATCCAAATCGACATGTCGGAATACATGGAGAAGTTCAATGTCTCACGCCTGATCGGCTCGCCGCCCGGGTATGTGGGTCACGAAGAGGGCGGTCAGCTCACCGAACGGGTGCGTCGGCGTCCCTACAGCGTGGTGCTGTTCGACGAAGTCGAGAAGGCGCACCCCGACGTGATGCACATGCTGCTGCAAATCCTGGAGGAGGGAAAGCTGACCGACAGCCTCGGCCGCCAGGTGGACTTCCGCAACACGGTGGTGATCCTGACGTCCAACCTCGGTTTTGATTTCGCCCGCTCCAACACCGGGCTCGGTTTCACGCGCGGCGACGCGACGGATGATTTCGAGCGTCTTAAGAGCCAGTTGCTCACCGAGGCGCGGATGGTGTTCAAACCCGAGCTGCTGAACCGCTTCGACGATATCATCGTCTTCCGCAAGCTCGAGCGGGAAGATGTCGCAAAAATCCTCGAGTTGGAGCTGGCGCGCGTCCGCGGCCGGTTGACGAGTCGGGAGATCACGCTTGAGGTTTCACCCGAAGCGACGGCTTTCCTCATCGACAAGGGGTACGACCCGGCGCTCGGCGCCCGCCCCCTGCGGCGCGCGATCGAGCGTTATGTCGAAGACCCGCTCTCCGACGAACTGCTCCGCTCGGGATTCAAGGCCGGACCGATCCGCGTCGAGCCAGACCCCGACAGCGTCGGGCTGAAGTTCCGGTATGCGGCGGCCGAGGTTGTGGCGGCCGGAGTGTGAGTCGGCAAATTGCGCTGGATTAAAGATCACAAAAAGCCCATGATGGCGACGATTGTAAAACGGATCAAGGCAGAGGAGATGAGATTATGACGGCTGACTTCGAGAAACGGGTGCGGGAATTGATTGCCGAACAGTTGGGTGTGACCGTCGATCAGGTCGTCACCGACGCCAATCTCGTCAGCGACCTGGGCGCCGATTCGCTGGATGTGGTCGAACTGATCATGGCGCTTGAGGATGAACTGGGCGTGGAAGTTCCGGACGAGGATGCGCAGAAACTGGCCACCGTGGGTGCGGTGCTGACCTATCTGAAGGAGAAAGGGGTCGGCTCCAAACGCGGCTGACGGGAATGAAAACGGGATCCCTTTGGCTCGACGACGCGGTGTGGATCGGCTCGGTCCGCATGGCGTCTTCTCTTTTTACCCGTATGCGGGGACTTCTCGGCTGCCGCGGCCTCGGGCCGGGGGCCGGACTGCTGATCGAGTCGTGCGGCGCGGTGCATACGGTCGGGATGCGGTTTGCGCTGGATCTGGTGTTTCTGGATGCGCAGTGGCGGGTCGTGACGTGCGTGTCCGGCGTCCACCCCGGCCGCTGGTGCGTGCCGGGCGGGCGGCGCGCCCGGCGGGTCGTCGAGGTCGAAGCCGGCTGGTTGGATCTCTCACGTGCCACGACCGGCGCGCAGGCGCGGTGGGTGGGCGAGAGGTGATCCTAATCGAGGCGCTTGCAAAACCTCCTTCGTCGGTTCTGCAAGAGCCTCAATCTTCGGGATTGAAGAGTTTCCAGGTCAGCAAGCCGCCTGAAAGGTTGGCGGCGTTGAAGCCGTTCTCCTTGAGGATGCGCTCCGCCAGGTAGCCGCGCAGACCGACGCGGCAGAAGGCGACAATGCGCTTATCCTTCGGCAACTCGTTCAACCTGCCGCGCAACTGGCCCAGGGGAATGGCCTGACTGCCGGGCAGGGAGCCGGCTTCGACTTCCGCAGGTTCGCGTACGTCGAGCAGAAGAGCATCCCCGGGCACGGCGTCGCACTGGACGAGGGTGGTGTCGCCGCATAGCGCGTTGGCGGCAACCATGCCAGCGAAGTTGACGGGGTCCTTGGCGGAACCGAAGGGCGGCGCATAGGCCAACTCCAATTCATTCTCCGCTGCGATGCGCCCCTGGCGGTTGGCGGGCCCGGCTAGGGGAAACAAGGCGGGCTCCCCAAAGACCAGATCGCGCGCGGCGGCCACGTCCCCCACCGCATAAATCGCGGAATCGCTGGTCTCCATCTTCTCGTTGACCTGAATGCCGTTACGCGGCGTCAGCGTCAAACCGGCTGCAGCCGCCAGTTCGGAGTTGGGGCGTACGCCGACGGACAACACCACGAAATCAGTCGCCACCGCGCTGCTGTCATCCAATTGAACGTGGAGGTCTCCGGACTGGCGCCGGATTTCAACCACTTTGCGGCCCAGATGAAGGCTGATGCCGTGACGTGACAGTTCCGAATTGAGCGGCTGCGTCATTTCGCGGTCGAGCGTGGACAGCACCTGAGGCAGGAGTTCGACCAGCGCCACCTCCAGTCCGCGATGACGGAGGTTTTCGGCCACTTCCAACCCGATGAATCCGGCGCCGATCACGACCGCGCGGCGTGCCCCCTGCTGAATCCGCGCCACGATACGATCCATGTCCGGGATGGTCCAGAGCTGAAAAACATCGGGATCGTCAGCTCCCGGGATCGGGGGGCGGATCGGGCTTGATCCGGTGGACAGAATCAACTTGTCATAGGATTCCTCGTAGGAGCGGCCCGAGCGCAGGTCTTGCAACGTCACCCGTTTTCCGGCTCTGTCGATGGCCGTTACCTCCTGCAAGGTACGCACATCGATCTGGGTGCGGGCACGAAACTTCTCGGGTGTTATCAACAGCAGACTGCCGCGGTTTTCGATGAGGTTGCCGATGTGATACGGAAGGCCGCAGTTGGCAAACGAGATATACTCGCCGCGTTCCACGAGGATGATTTCGGCAGATTCGCTGAGTCTGCGGGCACGGGCGGCGGCGCTGGCGCCGCCCGCCACGCCACCCACAATGATGATTTTCATGAATGAGCCTCCGGATGGGGTTGGATGGGGGTGAAACGTTGTAAATGGCCGGCCATGCAGTGGAAGAGCTGCAGGAAGTCGGGATTGCGGATCATGCAGAATTTGCGGATGCCGTCCTTGCGGCAGCAGATTAAGCCCTGCGCTTCCAGGATGGCGCTTTCAGAATGCGCAGTTGCCGGAACATTCGAGACGGACTGCATGACATATCTTTATACAATATGGTTGTAATCCATGCAACTGAATAGGGCGCATGGCAGTTCTGATGAGGGGTACTCCATAATCGTAATCCCCCAACCCTCGCCGATCCGACTCGTAGACTGCTCCCTGCTCATGCCGGGGCAAACGCATCTACTATTCAGGCAATTTTGCCTATTCCGGCTCTCGACGCCGTTGCGAGGGGTCTGCATTCGTGGCGAAGCCGGGAAAAGCGGTGTCGCGCGGAATACCGCTTGCCCCCGCACTCCAAAACGCTGCCGCCGGGACGGAGGGCTTCGCGACACCGCTCTCAGGAGGTTCGGAGAGGGAAAAAGAGCTGCCGCCGGGATGGAGGGCTTCGGGACGCCGCGCCAGCCATTTTGGAGTGCGGTGGCAAGCGGTATTTCGCGCGACACCGCTCTCAGGAGGTTCGGAGAGGGAAAAGAGGAGCTGCCGCCGGGACGGAGGGCTTCGGGACGCCGCGCCAGCCATTTTGGAGTGCGGTGGCAAGCGGTATTCCGCGCGACACCGCTTTGAGGAGGTTCGGAGAGGGAAAAGAGCTGCCGCCGGGACG
>Ga0268276_1001960_pt1 | contig 18572 bp, 17 predicted proteins | sample saktaG_4_FD_190145 | JGI IMG/M metagenome (GOLD analysis project Ga0268276, IMG submission 190145) | Saline water microbial communities from Sakinaw Lake, British Columbia, Canada - sak_2010_1_5_45m | ecosystem: Environmental > Aquatic > Non-marine Saline and Alkaline > Saline ...
TCGCCATCTGCATTAATTTTTATTTACGAGGCTGTATAATTCACTTCAGGAAGTACGGTCTTCCCTATGGCCTATCTGTTTCCCTGTGTACGCTTCATCTAATGGTTACCCATTTTGATGCAACACTCGATATGGGTGGTTGGCTAGACCTTACCCAACAAGGACTTTCACCCTGCAAGAAATATAGAGCTTCTTGGCGCTCTTCCGCTAAAAATTACCGGATTATTGGGCATTAACAACCATCTCCTGTCACATTCTAATTTTAAGGTGTTTTCCCATAAATTACTTTCATATCAGGACGTTCAGTACAGTAGTAATGAACCCAAACATAAACGTGGTTAAATAATGCAATTATCAAAGCTGCTTTCGAGAGTAAAAGTAACCCGGGTAAATAGAGAATCAGGAGACCATAGACATACATCCCATTGTCCGTGTAACGAAAAATACCTCCTTTCACATAGGGTTCGTTATAGTTTTTATCAAAATGGTCGATCCCGTAAGCTCTTTTAATAGTAAAGTATCGTATTACAGAATAGAAAAGATAAATGACAACCGGAGCGATTAATACCGCTAACATCCCTTTTTCATCTGGTGTTTTATGACGTTTTAGTTTTATTGTTACTTTGACAGCAGTTGTCTGAATTTAGTTATATGATTCTCCAAGGCTTCTCTAATGATGTAAGTCTGGTGGTAGGTAATAAATTTTACTCCTAAATCAAGCCAGTATTTTATCGCATCCGGTGATGCTACAACCATACCGGCTGCTTTTCCGGCATTTACTATTTTTTTAATCGCTTTTTTTATTATATCTTTTACTAGCGGGTTATCAACTTCTCCCGGGTAACCCAGTGATTGGGATAAATCCAATGAACCTATTAGAATAACATCTATTTCTTTAAGTTTAAGGATTTCATCCAAATTTTCAATCGCTTCTTTGGTTTCAAATTGCACAATGATCATTATCTCATTGTTTGAAGTCTGGATATGCTTATTTAAATCATTGGTAAACCCATAACCGGCTGCACGGCTTATACCTATCATTCCTCTAAATTTTTTTCTTTTTTCATCTCCTTTTTGTATATATTTAGTTAAAAATATTGCCTTTTTAGCATCTTCTACGGTGCTAATCATGGGAAAAACGATTCCCGTTGCCCCCACATCCAATGCCTTTAAAACATAATTTTTTTCATTTTCACTGACGCGGATGACCGGAACCATATCGGTTCGCTCCGCTGCGCAGATCATTGGAATACATGTTTCAGCTGACATTGGGCCATGTTCTGTATCCAATATAATAAAGTCGTATCCCGAGTAACCACACATTTCAGTTAAATCCATAGAATTAAATCCTTGAAAAATACCCAATATCGGTTCTCCGTTTATCAATTTTTCCTTTGCTTTATTTTTTTTCATCATTTTACTCCTTAAATACCTTAATTTAATCTCCTCTTTAGGGATTTTAATGGTTTAATAAAATTTTCCTTCTATTTTATTTAATGAAACAATTTTCCTTTACTTTTGTGAACCTGTGAGGCCTGACCCCGATGTTCCCATAATGGAACCTCCTGATATTAAATTATATGTTTTAAATATACTTATACTGTATCGGTTGTCAAAAGTCCTTCTTTTTGAAAAAAGATTCTTTACTTTTAAATTATTTCTCATCAATGACACGGGTAATATTTCCCTCTCGCTCTAATAAAGCTATAAACTGGGCTCGCTCCATTAAATGCTTTAGTTTTTGTGGTGGAAAATTGAATAGAGATAAAAATAGTTGTCCGCCTAATATGCCACGAGTACCCCAGGTCCTTTTCCCATTTCCATTGATATTTTACTTATTAAGTTTAATTTTTTAAAATCAAACCCTACACGAAAATAACAGTCGTCATGGGGACGATTCTTCTGACAACCACCTCACGGAAACCCTTATAAAATAAGGCTTTCCGTCCACATCCAAAATAAGCCATTTTAAGCTATCTTAAACAGCTATTTCAAAAACAGGAACAATCACCTTAGGCAACCTCAAGAAACGCAGCTACGGCAATTTTTCGCTAAAACCCTTATTTTGTAAGGCTTTTAGCCTCCTAAAAATGCTACTTTTATCCATTTTTTGCCCCATTTTCTCCCTATTTTGGGCTACTATCAACATCCCATATAACAATAAAACGCAGAAACCCTTATGTTTACTGCGTTTTAGAGCCTTGCCATTTTTCCTATAAAAACGGATAATGCTCTAATCCTACATATATTTATCTCTCTTACTTAACTAAAAAACAGTTTTTCTGTTTCTCTATTTTTCTCTTTATTAATTAAACCGTCCTCTACCATGTTCAGTAAAGTCTTGTAAAATAAGGTTTTAGGGATTACAAAAGCCAAGGGCTGATATTTATCTATATATGGTGGAGGCTAGTAGACGAGTTTCGCAACTTTTGCATGTGTGAAGAGACTGAAAAAGTGTGTCACAAGTTAGAAGAAGCAATTGGGGTCTGTTAAGAATTTAAAAGAGCAGAACCTCAATATAGAAGTTCTGTCTATGTTATTACCTGGCTCACCTTATTTGAAATCTTTGGAACTTTTTGCTGGAGTAAAATTATATAAGAATAACAAAAAACCCATAAACTAAAAGAGTTAATTTATCCTCCTATTAGAATTCTAAAAAATATATAGTAAAGCACAAGCACAACCTCTTTCTTCGATCAGGGTTCAGTTAAAATGAAATATTTTTTTAAAAATATCGTATAAAGAATATTAAGCCTGTCTATACCATCTATAGGACAATATAGACAAGCTTAATAGAAAATAGTATCTAATCTTCTACTATACAGACATTGTTCCAAGAATAACAAAGAAAATACCAGCAACAACACCAGCTGCCAATGCATAGGGAAGCTGAGTCGTTACATGATCAATATGATCACTGCTTGCTCCCAGGGAAGAAAGAACAGTGGTATCAGAAACCGGAGAACAATGGTCTCCAAAAAGGCCTCCGCCAACTACCGCACCTATGGTTACAAGCACAACAGTAGAAATGGTGCCTCCAGAGAGGTTCATAGCAATAGGGAGAGCAAAAGGAGTAAGAATGGCATAGGTACCCCATGATGTTCCTGTAAAGAAAGAAATTAATCCACCGGTAATAAAAACAATGAGCGGAAGCATTCCTGCAGTCATCCATGACTTGGTAATTGAAATAATATATGTTTGAGCACCCAAACTTTTAGAGATAGTATTGATACAATAAGCCAACGCAAGTATCATGATAGCAGGAAGAACACCTTTGATACCTTTGACTGCTAAATCCATTCCATCTTTAACTCCCTTGAAATATCCTCCTATTGCCATAGCAATAGTCTGATACATTACTGCTGCAAAAAACGCCTCAAGAATCTTTGTGCTACCAAGAAATATAAATGTACCAACAGCAATAGTAACAATTATTAAAACAGGGATAAAAAGATAGACCAAGAGACTTGTTTTTTTGCCTTCCAAAGGTTCTATTTGATCCAATTCTTCGCCTATAAGGGGCATAGCACCATCACGGAGAACCTTCCCTTCATTCTTTGCACGTAATTCAGCTTTTTTCATAGGACCAAAATCAGGAACTATATTGAAGGCAATAAGACCTGTGAGAATAATAGCAAACCAACCATAAAAATTGTAGGGAATTGACCTTATAAAAACTGCCATACCCTCTCCCACATTCGTAATGGGTCCATAGCCCTTCAAAAGACCAGCAATATAAACCGCCCAGCCACTCAAAGGGATAAGGGTACATACAGGAGCACTACCCGAGTCAAGAAGGTAAGCTAACTTTTCTCTGGAGATCTTATATTTATCAGTCAGCGGCCTTGCAATTGGACCGCTAAAGAGCGGGCTAAAATAATCGCTAAAGAAAACGAAGATGCCCAAAAGCCAACCGAAACCGGAAGCGGCTCGCCGTGAACGGATTTTAGTAGCTGCCCAATCACCAAAAGCCTTGATGACACCCGCACGAAAATAAAAAGCTATCATAATCCCTATAGATATTTCTATCATCATTACCCAAATAAAGTCTGCATTACCCAATGCTTTTTGAAATAGCTTGGAAAGACCTGTGGCTGGATCAACACCAGTAATAACAACACCAGTAAGACAACCAATAATCAGTGAAAATACAGCATCTTTTGTTTTAAACGCTAAAAACAAAGTAAGGAAAATCGGAATTAGAGAAATAATTCCATAATTTACTGATTCATCCATTTTTTTAAACTACTCCTTTTTTTGATTTAAATTTTTTTCTGTAATTTTTTAAACATTAAGAATTTCTTGTCTTTCACCTCCTTTCCATCCGAAAAAGACACCTTATAGAATCTATCAATCAGGCTAAAAGGTTTTTTAAGATAATCGCAATTCATTAACACAGATGCAATTCTGATTACTGATTCTATATAGGAAGTCTCCGCACTGATTCATTTACCTGGTTTAACCATAAACTCAAGACGACCAATCGAAACTATTTTGAACTTTAATCCCTTTAAAACCAAGTCCCTACGTTTACATCCCCTTAACAACAGGTGTCCTTTATATACCTCTTCTTTTATCTCTAAACAATTATCCATTCATCCCAATTCAGGATATGATGTTGTAACTTCCCTATTCATTTCGTTTAAATAGTATAAGACTTTAATAATAACCTATAGCAGCAACTAGATACCTTACCATAGTAATGAAATCAAAAACAGGTAATCCTGTCATTTTTCTTATTCCTTGTGAAAAAGGCGGTAAATCTGTACATTCTAAAACAAACGCTCCAATAGAAGGATCTTTTTCTAAGGCATTAATTGCAGTAGATACTACTTCTTCTCTAATAATATCCAAATCGATATTCTCATCTGGAGAGGTAAATATTTTATTCCATTCTAAGCATTCTTCCATCCCCAGAACTGAAACATTGAGGCTGTCAGGTACCCCTGCATTTTGAAAATGATCCCTAGTTAAAAGCTTTTTGTTAGCAGTGATTACCGTAACTGTTTGGGAAGGACTTAATGTAGTTGCCACAAATGGGATTTGCATAAGACTGGATGTAGCGACAGGAACTGTAAGGCTTTTTGCAAGTTCTTTCTGAAAAATTGCATTAAATCCACAACTTGTTACAATAGCTCTTACACCCTCTTCTATCATCTTCTTTCCGTAAGTAACCATTTTTTTCATAACATCAATATCTGGCTTTTCTAATATTGTATGGATATTAGCTCCTGGAACACGACTAAAGATCACCGGAAAATCGTATGAATCGGGATTTGTACTGTTTCCCTTGAAAGATTCTAACTGAACCAATCCACGTGGAGCGGTACCCTCCTCCCAACATAATATCCCAATAATAGGTTTTTCATCTTTATACAAATAGAATCACATCCTTTCTCTCTATTATTTTTAATTTGTAAGGAAGTACTCAAAATTAAAAAAGAAAGACATCTCATATTTGTCTTGCAGGAGATATCTTTTCAGATTACTATTTCTCCGACATTAGTAATTTTTACAAGATTGTGTGAAAAGGATATATTTGTAATAACAGATTTATAAATTAAAATTAAAAGAGTTGTCCTTTCTGACCTTCAAGTTTTATTTGGCTATTAGTAACACTGATAAAATGTGTAATGTTGTTTCAAGTTCTCTACCTTTCTCTATCTGTGAACCATGGAGGAGAACAATGGTATTCCCTCCCATATGTCCCTTAACAAAATTTAACCTTATGGTTCCATTTCTCCTTTCCAGTCAAATTCCATGCGACGAATATCCATACCACGTTTTTGTAGTTCTTTCAAGGAATAGTCAAAGGGCGCGTCCATTGGAGAAAGCAAACCTTTCTTTTTTAAAATGCCATCAAGAATCATCTGAGCACCGATACTTGCAGTAAAACCTACAGTTCTCTGCATAGATGTAAATCCGGTTTCAAGGTTTCTCTTGTCAATGATCTGGTAAATAATCCGGGTAGGTTTACCATTCTTTAATCCCCTGCCGTCAATTCTTATCAGGGCAACATCTCTTTCATTCTCTCCATAATAAAATTGCTTTTGAGAAGCAAGAATATTTGCAACAAACTGATTAGGTGATATCTTTATGCCCTCTACTTCCACAGGCTTATTATCAATTAATCCACTTTTGGCCATTACATACCAGAAAGCCCCATGTCCTGTCCAACGGCAAATATATCTCCCCATATTGAAAACCTTCTCCTTGATCCCAAGGAGATCAGCATAGTGTACAGAATCCCCATTTGCAAAACATTCTAAAGGAAATCCTATTTCATCAAGTTTAAGAACATGTGTATTTTCCGGGGCAAACATTTCATCTGCCTTAATATCAATAGATTTACCCTCAGATATTACCCGCGCTGAACGAAGATAAGAACCCAAAACACCGGCAACAGACCATGTAAATTTATAGTGAATAGGATTATTACCTGCCTCCTTATCTGGAAATCCAGCACCATAGGAATAAAAAACTTGCACTTCATCTAACTCATTTATAACCTGTTTGCTTAGAACTAGATCTATTCCAGGATCCATACCAAATTCGCATAGAATAGAAATATCTTTTTTTCGGGCTTCTTGATGAAGCTTTTCTAAATCTTTCTCTCTTTGCTGCCTCTTGCGCTTATCTTGTTCGTTTATATTAGAGAAATATGAAGAACTGACTAGATTAACACCAACCTCTGCAGCCATCTGTCCCATAGGGTAGGCAAAGGTATTGGGTAAAAGTTCTATAACGATATCTACCTTTTTCATAAGATCCATAATAGCAGATGTGTCAGTGGCATCAAGGTTTACTGCTTTAACTTTTTCTGATCCAATCTTCGTTATATATTTACTGAGATCGGGGGAACTATCTGCAACAATGACTTCAGAAACACTATCACTTTTAATAATGTCATAGAGAGTTGCTTTTCCCTGCATCCCCAAACCCAACTGTAGAACTTTTTTTCCTTTCATCGATAAAACCTCCATTTTTTTATTAAAAATAAAAATTACCGTTCAGTATGTCAATCAAAAAAGATTATTATAATAACTCTTCTTTCTCTAAAAAATTAATCCCTTCATTCTCTAGTTCAAGCAGAACAGGATTATAAATGTCTTCATAAACAGGAATGACCACACCTTTACGGGTTATTTTACCTTCCACAATCAGTTTGGCTCCAATTGCAGGAGGAATGCCTGTTGTTCTGGCAACGGATGTATCTTTATCAGCATTTCCATAATCGATAAATGTCGAAGTGTATTTTTTCGTTATATTTTCTCCTGGGAAGTCAGCAATATACTCATGCTGCATAATAACGAGATCCCGTTCGCTTGCTCCAAATTTCAGTTTTTTCAAAAAGAGGTAGCTCAAAATATCCTTATTTGACCCTTTAGCATAAGGCAAAAGTTCATTGCAAAATAATCCAAGCCATTCAATCTTTTTAAGTACTGCCGAATAAGCATCTAATCCAAGGTATTTGGCTACTTTTGCAGGCAAATCAGAGTCATTGGAAGCCCCAATTAATTGAGCGGTAAATTGCTTGTATGATAGCCCTTTAAGGGATTTTTCTTCTTCCTTAAACATTCCAAGGAGACCTAATTTTTTCATAGTCTCACACCATCCAATGTAGCGAATAGTAGCCCTATAAATATCTTTAACCCCATTTATGCCATATAATTCAATATATGGAAAGGAATTACCATTGGGATATTCTTCGAACCATCCAAGGTCAGAAAATTCCTTAAAGGAATAATTTTCCATGAGGTGAGCTCCTGGAATATTTACCTTTTTACCATTATTTAAAAATTCAGCCGAACGCTCACAGGTACTAATAAGACCGGCAGGAAACCAGGAAATCTTGTATCCAAAAGGATTAGTGTTGGATTCGGATGCAGGAAGTGCACCACACCAGGAGTAAAAACTTTTAATCGCTCCACCATTTTTTTGAATCTGGTGAATAGTGCGGACTGCTGACATATGATCGATACCTGGATCCAGTCCAAGTTCTGAAAGGATAATTACATTTGATTTTACCGCTTCTTGATTTAGAGATTGTAATTCCTCTCTAACATAATTCGTTCCTACCATTGGCTTTCCGGCGGCTATGCAAAGTTTGGCAATCTGCAGTTCAAGGGAAGACGGCAAAAGATTAATCACCACATCACTTTCAGATATCATAGTTTTAAATTCTTCAATCTCACTTGCCTTAAAAGCCTTGGCTCGAAAGTGGTTACCTATAATCCTCTTTGCATTGCTAATATCTCTATCAATAACCATAACTTTAAAATCAGAATGCCTTAAAAGATATTGAACGCAAGGCTTCGCAACGCGACCTGCTCCAAGCACGAGGATATTATACAATTTTACATTCACCCTCTTTGTATTTTTAAACTCATGGAAATAACAAACTTTTTTTTCAACAAATATTTATGTCATTTTTTTTAAATCTTCTACCAGGGCTTAAACAATAATTTGTAAGTTGAAGAAATATGTTCTCTCATTCTTTTCTTGGCAATTCCAGCATCGTGATTTACAATTGCATCAATAATTTCTGAATGATCTTTAAAACTTGTCCTTTCATATGGTGTAAAACATTTATTGGAACTCTCAGGTTGATAATTGTAAAAACTATCAAAATAAAAAACAAAGATTTGAGACCGCCAATATATTTGCTTAATAAAACGGTCCAGATATTTATTTCTACTTATTCGGGCAATACTTAAATGTAACTGTTCATTTACTTCGGTATATGCTTTTTTATCAAAGGAAAGATACGCATCTTCTTCCTTTTTGTGAAGCAGTTGTAGAAAGGCAATATCATCATCAGTAACATTCATCGCGGCTAAGAAAGCAGATTCTCCTTCTAATGCTTCTCGTGTAAAAAAAATTTGTTTAACATCTTCTCCTGTAGGAACGGGTATTGTGACTCCTTTTTCTGGGGTTTTTTCTAATAATCCGTCTGCTACCAATTTTATAATAGCATTTCTCACAGGCGTACGGCTGACTTTAATTTTTTCTATAATCTCTTTTTCTAAAATGCGACTTCCGGGATTAAGCTTATGTTCTATAAGAAGCCCTAATAAATAACTATATACCTTCTCTTCAGCACTTACTTTTGTCATATTCTCCACCTATTATAATAAATTACAGGTATACTTTCATGTATACATGCATGTATACCTATATTATATCCTACTTTGCATATATGTCAATGCCCTGTTTGAGTCCAATACATTTGCGCCATTTCCGCATCTCTGTTATTTAACTTACTACAATATTCAATAGGAGCCAAAAGATTCAAACTTCGATGAGGTCGATAGAAGTTATACTCTATTAGACAATCATATAGTATTTCATTAATCTTGCTTACACTGGTCTCTTCGTAAAATCTGTCTAGCTATTCACCCTGGACCGTGCCATTCATTCTCTCTACAAAGGCATTCATCTTGGGAGACTTGGGATAATTTAAAATAATAGGGGCAGACACCCATTTATCACAGCTTATTTTAATGTGAATTATTTTAAGTATATTTTTTAATTATCCTTGCTAATCTTGTGGTTTTTTACCTAGTTTAACACTTATAATAAAAATATTAGTATTTAAATTTGATTTATCTTAAAATTAGTAAAAGAGTTATTATTATTCCTAAAACTACAATAATAATAGTTTTGGAGTATTTAATCTGATAGTAGATATCTCCTTTGCCGATTTCAGGCACAGGGATTGGATCTAGAGGTAATCCATTCTTAAGGGCTAAATTGCGTATATCCAATAAATGAATGATGGGTATATCTTTTTCTGCCATTTCATAAATTATGCCTCGATTTGGCTGATGACAGATTTTAAGATTTTTACTTAGTCCAGGTGGAATTTTAAGTACTTCTGGGCATTCTCCAAAATTAGCTGAAGCGCCTCCAATATTTACGAATAACTTAATTTTGTTTTCTTTAGCATTTTCAAAATAAACTTGCAATCTTTTCTGAATGCTCTCTTCAAGAGTAGTTTCTCTTATTAAAGGTATCTGGTTCCTTTGAATAGCAGATAAAATAAAATTTTTACCTTCTTCGGTTAATCCTCCTCCATTATCTTCTTCTGCTCCTATTGAAGAAGCCACTGTTCTATAATTTAATAGACCTTGTCGGTAAAGAATATTTTCCATATCTAACCAGGTTAGTGCAGGAGTATTTGCTCCCCACATAGATGAGCCCAGAGCACAGATAGTAATTGGTTTTAGGTCTAAAGCTTTTGCGGCTGATAGAGTGGCCAGGATTAGAGAAGGAAATGATCCGGATGCCCCTATGGCAATTACATCACCTCTTTTAAGCCCTGCTTTTATGAACAGATCTATTAAAAGGGCTGCAAAATCTGGATTGGTGGCAGTTCTTTTAGCGGTTAAATTGCCTAAAGTAGTAGTAAGAGAAGTCCATTCTTCCCCGATTAGCCCGGTAAGATTAGGGTCTGTTATCTTATCTATGGTTAAGCCATTTTCTACCTTATAATTCCTTATTGCCTTTATTGATTCTTTCATAATTTGAGCTGCCTGAAATTTTAAAGCATAATTAGAGGCTGGAGATAAGTTTTTGGTCTTTTCTATTAGAAATAACCCCAAGATAGAAATAATAATAATTATTATCATAGATAGATGGGTGAATTTATTTCTTTTTAAATTAAAAATCATTCTTTTAACTCTTTAAAAAAAGTAGTAAAATTAAACGAACTAGGATTGATACTATTACCAAAGAATAAATCGTAGGGAAGATACCCTGTCTTCTCATTTCATTGGATATTAAACCTGGAATTATATAACCTATGCTTCGAAGTTCAATGCCAGAGATGGGCATTTTAATAATAATCTCTTCGATTAACCATTTTAAAAAGAAACTAACCAAAACCATGGCTAAAAATCGGCGTCGGCCATATAAAATGATATAATTGGAAAGGATTTTTACTGCAAAATAAGTTAGCAAGGCTACTGATAAAGTAATGAATATTCTAACTGGTTGATCCAGGAATAACGCTATGTAACCGGGAACTACTATCCCTCCTGGGGATAAACCAACAATTTCATAAAAGGCAAAACTAACCATTACCCCTATTCCAATAGCCTGATAGATCATTTTTCTTCTCCAAATTCATTAAAATATTCTATAAATTTTTGCCCCATGCCCTGAGTATTTGCAAAACCAATAAGTAAAACTTTATTTTCAGTAAATTGAAAAACAAGTTGCAATATTTCTTCTATATGACGCATTCCTGATAGGTTTATTACCTTATCAGGGGATACTTTTAATTTTAAAAGAGTCCTTTCCACTAATTTACTTAGGGGTCCGACTAATAGTATTTTGGAAAAGTTAATTTCCTTGGCCAATAGATGAGCAAATTGAATATCACGCAGGACCCGGTCTTCTCGACTATTCATTATGGCTATGGCCGGTAAGTTTTGTAAATAAGTTTTCTTGTTTATATTTTCCCAGATTAATAAAGTAGATGTTCTTTCGTTAGCTGCAAAAGCATTGACAAAAAATATAATTTTATCTCCTTTGGCTAATTCAAAGATCTTTAAAGCCCCAGGGTCGGGATTTGCTTTTAATATCCCCCGTAAAGCAACTTCTTCATCTACGCCAAGAAGCTTATTGACCTGAAGGGCAATAGAAATATTTTCCTTAAAATTCATGTAGTTAAATTTTTCAAGTGTATTACTGGAAACATAGTTAGGGTCAGCAAAAATAATTTTAGTTTTTAATTGTTCTGCTTGTTTCGTAAAAACAGAGAAGTAATCTTTTTCTGCGGTGACCAATATTCCTTCCCGCGGAACGGTAGATTTTAGTGCTTCTGCCATATCACCAAGTCCAGGTCCAATTTCCTCTACGTGATCTTGTCTTACATTGGTAATGACTCCGATAGTAGATTTTACCATCTTGTGCTCTGAAACCCATTGTAGTTCGGGGCTAATGGCCATACATTCTACTACTAAAACATCGACCTTTCTTTTTACTGCTTCAGTAAAAATCTTCAGCTGTTCAATAATATTGGCATTCCCTCTTCGTTTGATGGGAACTTCGGTTCCGTCTTCCAAAATTAACCGGGGAAGTGTTCCGGTTGTCTTGGCGAGTACTTTAAATCCAGCTTCTCTTAGACCGGCTGCGATTAAACGAGTAGTGGTCGATTTCCCTCTTGTCCCATTAACATGAATACGAATAGGAATTTTTTTTAATCTTTTATCATGATTGCTCTGCTCAATAATTCCGGATATCAAAAATATTATACTGAATATAAAAAGAATAAACATATTGTTCCCGCTTTTTTAAGTAAATTTTATCATTTTGTTTTAATCATTTCAAAATATTACTTATATATATTTTAAAAGTTCTGTTATTTATGAAATTATTTCAAATTACCTATTGTAATCGGAAAAAAAGTGGGATAAAATAGGCATAGAAACTATTGTTTGCACTACCTTATTTAGATATATTTTTAGTAAATCATGCAGGAAAGGAAAGATGAATATTGTTTAGAATAGCCTAAGAAAATGAGAAATTTAGAAGTGTACAGTATCCCCTCTTATACCTTAAACATCCGGGGAAAGAAGTATTCTTTTTATCTTCTATCGGTTCAAGAAAAAGCCGTTAGAGAGAGAAATCTTGGGATAAAACCTATTACTAAAGGAAACGCTATTCTCTTGCCAAAGCTATGAGCACCTCTCCAAACTTTTATGCAATTTTTAATTCACCTAAAATTTAGAATGATTTATTTCGCTTCTTGCAAATAGCTGCCATAACCATTTTCGTTTATTTCCTGATATGAGGGAACACCTGAAAATTCCACTGTTTTTTCCGGATAGAACATATTCATATTATTGATAAGCATGACCATAGCTGCCAGATGACGGCCTACCCTTTCTTCTATGGGGTGTCCGTTTTCATCATATGGTACATAAAGTCTGCCTAATTGTGCGGCTTTTACATACATCTTATCTTTTCCGGTCAAAGCCAGTGCTTCATCGGTTCTTCCTCTAAGTCGTCCCTGGCTGGCATTGGCTGATTCCATCAGGATAGCCAGAGTATCACTGAAATCTCCCCATTCCCGATGCGTCAAACCATGAAAAGTAGGTGGTGACATTTCCAAATTATATTCTAAATCTTCCATTTGCAAATCCATTACAGCTATGCTGGCTAAATCTCCTGCTCTTTCATGGGCGACAATAGCATTAATCACCGGATATTCCGGAGAAGCCTCGTGCAGGTCGATGGACAGATCGCACTTTTCTTTGCGAATAAGTTCCATAACACCATAACATACTTTTTCCGTATAATTTCCTGTTGGATTACCGGGATAACCCCTATTTAGATTCCGGTTATCACCGCCGGATAGCGATTGTCCGAATTGATTGATATAAATATCCGGATCCGGCCACTGATGAATTGGATTTGTTGCCCGGGAACCATATCTAAATTCTCTAACCCCATTATTTGTAGTAAAATGTATATATTGTGGAGAAGCCTCCTGAGGGTCATTATGAGAAAAACCACTTAAGTTCGCCTGGGGAATGACAATCAATCTTCCTTGATTTACTATGGCATTCTCGATAAGTAAAACAGCACTCAACATGGAAGACGGCTCGTTTGGATGAGTACCCCCTAAGAGAAAAACAGTTCCCCCAGGATTTTCACTTTCTAAAAAATAGATGGTACTGTCACTATATTCTCCTTTTAAATCAGGAAAATAATCACTTAGGTGAGCCGTCCTGGTGACACCCGGACCATTAATAATCATATCCGGTTTCCATTTTTCAATAAAAGAAACGGCAGAAACAGCGGCAATTAAAAAAGAAAGAATAATAAATCCAATGGCAATGATACGATTTTTTTTCATTTGATTAAACCCCTTCTTTGTTCAAATATATATTATTTAACCATCAACATTCTCAAGATAAAGGGAACGAGCACCATAGCGCAAGTCAATTGATTCCAAGCATTCTTTTCTTTGAACATGTCCCACACAATTAAAATGGATATAAATAATATGATTAATCGATAAATAATAGTCAGCATGATTAACCTCTCTTTATAACAATATAGTCGCTATAGTGTTGGCAAATATAATGATGATGATACACCAGGCAGCCGTTAAAATGGTTGGCACTATGCAATACTTCAACACTTTAAAATAATTTTTCTCTCCCACGACCTGAGCAGCAAAAATTCCGGCAAGTGCTGTAGGCGGCATCAAGTCACCTAAAGCAGCTAATTGTGATAAGGCAGATACGGTAATGACTGGATTATTGTTGAGCAAAGACAAAGCAAACGGTACCCCTAACACAGAAGCAGAACCATATGCTGAAACGGCTCCGAAAAGCGGCATGCTTGTTGAAATGCCAAGGTATAACCACAGCTTGGGAAGACTTAAACAATTGATGACCAGGAAACCTCTGACACCGGTTAAAGTCATGATTTGAATAAACATGCCCACACCGACCAGAATGCCTAATACCGGCAAGGCGTCATGGATTGCTTCCCGTGAAATTTTAATGGGACTGAATTTCTTTCCGGAAAATATCCCAATAAAACTTGCTAACAAAAAATAAATCGGCATACCTAATGATGGAAACAATTTTGGTAAAAATGTTTCTCTCAGCATCAACAATACTAAAACAATTATTGGTAAAAAAAGGCGCCATCCATATTCTTTCGCATAGGAAACCGGCAGATTATCTTTTATTTTTTCATAATCAAATACCTTTAAATACTTTCTCCCCAACCAAAGACTGACCACAATAATCAAAGGCAAAGTGATCAATAATAAAGGCTTGGTAAAACCGGTATAGGGTAAATCAATTCCCCCTCCTATGATGAGAGCATTGATATTAATAGGAGGAGCCGCTTCACCAAAAACCGCCGCCATTGCAACGATTGCCGCAGTGACCACTTTAGGAAAACCCATATATATCAATATGGGAGAGACCAACACTCCCGCAGTTAATACTGCGGCCGTTGAAGAACCGGTGATCATTCCCGGGAAAACGACGATAAAAGATAAACCGACCAATAAAAGAGCAGGACGAAAATGAAATCTTTCAATCATCCAGCGCGTCATCGTATCCATCATGCCGTTATACTGAACCACCTTCATAAAAATCATGGCCGTAGCAATCACTAAAATTGTATTAATATAATTAAATCCACCTTCTACCAAATGACGTACAGGAATTCCAAACCCGGCAACCAGACATCCGGAAATGGCAGAAATAGCCATAGCTACTCCAACCGGTAATTTAAATTTAAAACAACATAAAGCAAACATACCTACCATAACAACAAAATAAAGTAATTCGATTCCAAGCAATATATTTCCCTCCTTTTTGTCATTAGTGATTGAACTGACACCGATAAAATAAATGACAGTAATACATTTTAGATACATGATTGACCCTATAACCTGTCATTTATAAAATGCCATAGGGTCAATCATGCGTTTAGTTAATTTCTGATAATAGCTATTTGTATTTATTAATAACCAATAGCTACACCGTCACGACGTGAGTCTCCTCCACCGAAGAAATTCCCATTTTTCAGCATAATACCTTGAGCTCCACCGAAATAGAGGTCATAGTCTCCCTTAACCGCCACTTCATTACCTAAAAGTTCAAGCGTTTTCGTGGTGATAGCCGGAATACGACTTTCCACGCTAATAGGTTGAGCTTTTCCTCCTGAAGTATAACAATGCATACGGGCCGCTTCGATGGCTTCATCCATTCCCATGCCAAAATCAATGACATTAGAAATCACCTGAACCATAGCCGTAAAGATCCTGGTTCCACCCGGAGTACCTAAAATCATAAAAGGTTCTCCATCTTTTTCTATGATAGTCGGTGACATGCTGGATAAGGGAATCTTTCCCGGTTCGGGGGCATTCGGTGAATCAGGGCTTTGAGAAAAATCATCCATCTCATTGTTCATGATAATCCCGACTTCCGGAACAATGACGCCTGACCCGAAGAAATAATTGATGGTTTGAGTGAGCGCAACTACATTGCCTTCAGCATCAATGACCGAAATATGACTGGTACTTTCATGTTCGTATAGAGTAGGTTCGCCGGCAGATATCTCTTGCATTGGATTTTTAACATCTATTTGGTCTGCTAAAAATTTAGCATATCCTTTGGAAGTAAGACCTTTTAAAGGAATATCTTTGGCAAATCCGGGATCACCCATGTATTTTGACCGATCTGCAAAAGCCATCTTCATCGCTTCGGCCATGACAGAAATATGGGTCGGTCCATGGTAATTCATGCCGGCAATATCAAAGTTTTCCATAATATTCAGGATTTGAATGAGATGGGTACCCCCGGAACTTGGAGGAGGCATGGAATAAATATCATATCCCCGATAATCTCCGATGATGGGTTTACGTATGTAAGGTTTGTAATCCTTTAAATCCTGAAGGCTCAAGCCTCCGCCTTGTGCCTGTACGGCATCGACGACTTTTTGACCTAATTCGCCACCATAAAAATATTCGATACCCTTATCTAATATTCCCCGGTAGGTTTTTGCCAAATCAGATTGCACAAGCATATCTCCTGCTTCTAAAGCAAGACCATCTTTCAGATAAGCAATTTTAAAGGGATCGTTCCAGTCACTCAATTTATCAAAATTACTTTTAATAATTTCGCTTAAAGTATCACTAACTTCAAAACCGTTTTCCATGTAGGCCATTGCAGGATTCATAACATCAGCCAAGGTCATGGTTCCATATGTCTCCAGGGCAGTATTAAGACCCATAAGAGTACCGGGAACCGCAACAGCTTTACCACCTAGTTGTGACCATTTTTCTGTTTTTGACTGCTCGGAAGCATACATATCTTTTGTAGCAGCATTGGGAGCATGTTCTCTATAATCCACAACAACGACTTCTCCTGTTTTGGCGAAACGAATGACCATAAATCCGCCACCGCCAATCCCGGAAGCATTTGGTTCAACCGCATTTAAAGCAAAGGCGGTTGCAACAGCTGCATCAATAGCATTGCCGCCCTTTTGCAGAATATCAACACCGGCCTGTGCAGCCAGAGGATGAGCAGCAGCTACCATTCCGTTTTCTGCAACTGTATCAATAGGTGTATGTCTATCTGTTGCAAAAGAAACATTTATCAAAACGAACATCATTAAAAAAATCGAAACCAGCAAAATATTTTTTTTGTTACTAACTTTCATTTTTCCCTCCATTTTTAATATTTTTTTATTTCCTTATTTCCTTGATAAAAACTAAACCATTTTCACCTCCTTTGTAACTTATATGATTTCCTTAGTTTTAGCTTAAAAAATATATAAAAGTAAATGTATTAATTCAATAATCATGTTAAACTTCTTGTTTTAATATAATTACTTTAATGATGTTTTTCTCTATTTCTCCAAGTTATTTTGAAAATATTTTTGCAGTATTTCTCCTGTTTCTAATATCTTCCCAACCATTTCCAAAGGTATATCTTTTTCTTTGCTTATACGGGTAAAATAGTTATCCATATTAGCTGATTCCACAATCATAATATGATCGGCATATGGTATTACTGCATCTAAAAACAAATCCGATAAAATACCTCTTCTTGTATCTCCCCCAATATGCATGGCTAAAAGTTTTATTTTTCTATCCTTAATTTCTTTTATCAGAGTAGCGGCTCTTTCCAATTCTCCCTCTTTATCGATTCCTGCTGCTCCCAGGCCCTTTGAACTTCCGCCTACGACGATGACAATTATTTTATAATTTTTCACAATATCCGGTTGGGCGAGTTGTTGGTAATCCATCTTGAGTAGATATTTTTTACCAAGTACATCAATCATTCTGGCATCCGGACTTTGGCCAACAGAAGTCAGTAATACTTCTGCCGGTTCATCGATTGCAAAACAAAAACTGAAAGCTATATTCATTGTCAAAAAAACTAAAACTGTCAAAAATAATACTTTTATAATTTTTTTCATTATTTTTCGCTCCTTTTATATTTTTATCGGGTCTGTAGAATTTTTTAAAATAATTCTTTAATGTAAAACGTAAGAGATGGGTAGCCTTTTCTTTTATGCCGGGACTACGGTCTATAAGAAGACCTAACAGATAGCGGTATACCTTCTCCTCAGCACTTACCTTTGTCATATTCTCCACCTATTATAATAAATTACAGGTATGCTTTCATGTATACGTGTATGTATACCCATATTATAACCTACTTTGCATATATGTCAATGCCCTGTTTGAGTCCAATACATTTGCACCATTGAAGTATCTTTGCTATTTAATAACTTACTACAATATTCAATCGGAGTCAAAAGATTCAAACTCCTATGTGGTCGGTAGAAGTTATACTCGATCAGACAATCATATAGTATTTCATTAATCTTGCTTACACTGGTCTCTTCGTAAAATCTATCTATATATTCGGTCTGGACCGTACCATTTACTCTTTCCACAAAGGCATTCATCTTGGGAGACTTGGGATAATTTAAAATAATAGGGGCAGACACCCATTTATCACAGCTTATTTTAATGTGAATTATTTTAAGTATATTTTTTAATTATCCTTGCTAATCTTGTG
>Ga0268276_1001961_pt1 | contig 18555 bp, 23 predicted proteins | sample saktaG_4_FD_190145 | JGI IMG/M metagenome (GOLD analysis project Ga0268276, IMG submission 190145) | Saline water microbial communities from Sakinaw Lake, British Columbia, Canada - sak_2010_1_5_45m | ecosystem: Environmental > Aquatic > Non-marine Saline and Alkaline > Saline ...
AAGCGCTCCAGCAACGCCTCAACCTCATCCCTCGCCTGTACGAGCCCCTCGTTCTGGATCTCAACCTCGATCCGGGACACCTGCAGCTCGTGGATGAGCTTTTTCATATCCTCTTTTTTTATGGGGAAGGCAGGTCTTCCCACCGTTTCGCTCATCCGCTTTTCTGCCAGGCTGCGCAAGATGCCGGGTGCATTAGCACCGTCCTTGTCCCGTGGCGTGCCTGTATCGGGTTTCATACCGTTCCGGCTCTTCCTGTTCCGGTAACATCCTCGATGGCAAGGAAGATGAGTTTGCTGCCCGCCGGCACCGCTCCCAAAAAATGCTCAAGGGCTTCGAGCCCGCCAGCCGATGCACCGATGCCGATGATGAGGAGGGGGGGGTCACTCTGCCGGGATTTTCTCTCCTGCAGGGCAGGTACATCCCCCTTTGGAGCCGTTGCGGGTTTCCTGCCCTTTGGTTGAACGGTTTTGGTTTTTTTCATAGGAGATCCTGTTCCTACGTCTGAATTTGTTTAACGTTTATCGGCTACTAACATCTACTGTGCGAATAATAGGTATAGTATATAATAAACTGATCGGGTAATTGATAGCGGTTTTATTCTGAAGGAAAAAATCCCCGTAGTTACAGCATTTATTCAGGGCATTTGAGGTTCATAGCCATTCACACCGATATAATTGCGTACCATCGTTCCATACGGGAAGATCTCTTCCTGCCGTAATGACGCTGTGCATCATTGTACGAAAAACCCGGCCCGGGCTGATCCGAGAGCAAACCTGTTAAAAAAGTATTGCCTGAAGGGAAGTATTTTTAGTACCCGCGGATCTCGGCCTCGACCTGTTCGAGGTTGGCGATCCGCTTCTCAAGCGGCGGGTGCGTGGAGAAGAGCTCCATTAAGGCGTTTTTTCCTGACAGCGCCGGGATGATGAAGAACGCGTTTGCTCCCTCGACCTTTGCCTTTGCCTCAGCCGGCACCGAATCCATCCGCCCGCTGATTTTACTGAGTGCGGATATGAGTGCACGGGGGTTCCGGGTGATGTAGGCACTGCCGCGGTCGGCGGCGAACTCCCGGTACCGGGAGAGCGCCATGATCAGCAGGTTTGCCACGAAGTACACGATCATCGCAACGATACCCGCGATGATCCATGCGCCGGATCCTCCCGAGTCCCGCCTGCCGAATATCGCACCCCACAGGAAGGTCTGCATGATGATTGAAGCGACCATCGCGATGAAGCTTGCTATCGTCATGGTCAGGATGTCGCGGTTCTTGACATGCGCAAGCTCGTGGGCAAGGACTGCTTCGAGCTCGTCTTTAGAGAGCAGCCGAATAATCGAGTCCGTGCACGCCACAACCGCATGCTTCGGGCTCCTGCCTGTTGCAAACGCATTTGGTACCGGGCTCTGCATGATCGCGACCTTCGGCTTGGGGATGTCCGCCTCCTTTGCCAGCTTTTCAACCATACGGTGCAGCTCGGGGAACTCGTCCTCTGCAACCACGCGGGACCCTGTCGTCCAGAGCACCAGCTTGTCCGAGAAGAAGTACTGGATGAACGCCATTACAACGGCAATAAGGATCAGGAAATTCAATCCGATCCCAAGCAGCGACAGCACGGCAAGGAAGATGATGTATACGACGAACAACAAAAACATCGTCAGCCATACCCTGCCGGTCAGACCCCAGTCACGTTTCCAGATCATAGTTGGTACTTATTCGATGACAGCGCTTTTAAAGAATTCGACGATACCATGGTTCTTATCCCAAACAAAAGCGTGGCACCCGTTAAAAACCGGGTGATGCCATAGCATTTTTTCAAAACGGATGCCCGAATTACCCCGTGATAAACGCCAGTCTTTAAAGCACGTATGAAATCAGAAACTATTTTTTCGGGCAGCGCCTCACGCTTACGTATGGCAGAAGTCGATCCCGAGGCGCTCGCGGATGTCGGGTATGGGATTTTCGAGCACCTCCTGAACAAGGCGCTGCGGGTGCAGAACAAGCACCTGTTTATCCTTGTGGAACAGGGAATCGACTTCCGGCAGGAATTTGATGAGATCTTCCGGCAGTTTACCGGTGAATACCCGCAGCTTGCGGAGGCGCTGACCGCAAGGTTTTCAACAACCGATACGATTTACGACATGATCCGTGCAGGCGAAGGGGGCATTCCATCAAAGACCACCCAGATGTACTGGGTTGTGCAGGACGCCCCGGACATCCAGCCGGAGGCGATCGAGGACGAGAATGCCGGCAAGTGGCTGATCTTTCTGGAACCGGACGTAATTGACGGGTCATGGAAGAAGGTGCGGGACGCAACGGTTGCCGGCGAACTCGGGATCTCAACGAAAATCAGCACCGCAAAGCCCAACCCCGAATCCCGGGACAACCGGAAGGTCATCTATGTCTACACAAAGGACTGGGCCGATGAGGCGGATGTGATGCGGGTGCGCACAAAACTCAAAGACCTCGGCTTTGTCGACCGTATCGGGTACAAACGGAACATCGAGACCTTTGCCGGGGAATATGCAAAGAAGGGAAAACGGGTAACTTATTATTCTGTATAACAGCACCAATTCCCTATGGGAAGCGGGCTTTTTGATCCTGTTTCACTCAAAACCCTGAGGCTTACCCTGAGGCTTACGAACCGTTTTGTCTTTGCTGCAGCTGCAAGCGGGAACCCGGCGAACGGATCAGGAGTTATTCATGACAGTGAAGTTGTACGCCTGACCCGGTACGCGAAGAGCGGTGTCGGGCTTGTCATCACGGGCGCTATCGGGATTACGGATTCTGCGATCTCGGGCGCCAACTCGTGCCTCCTCTCGACCGATGCCACGGTTACGGGTTTTGAACGGCTGACAGATTCCATTCATATTGCCGGAGGTCTGGTGGCTGCCCAGCTCTGCCACTCCGGGCTCTGGACCTCCCGGCATAACAAGGAGATGGGCCAGGAGGCAATTGCACCGTCACATCTGGACACGGCGTCCCCCTATACCGACCGCCCGGGTTTTATCAATAATTACCATGCCGCAACAGAGGATGAGATTGAGGGGGTTATCGCGTCCTTTGGGGCTGCTGCAGAGCGGGCAGCAGCGGCAGGGTTCGATGCTGTCGAGATCCATGGGGCGCACGACAGTCTTCTTGCCCAGTTCCTCTCCCCGCTCACCAACCAGCGGACGGATCGCTGGGGGGGATCGCTTGTGAACCGGGTGCGGATCCACTGCGAGGTAATCCATGCTATCCGCAAAAATATAGGAAATAACTATCCGGTATTTCTCAAGATGGGGGCTGCTGACGGGATTCTTGGCCCCGGGCTCACGTTTGCCGAAGGCCTGCAGGCTGCAGGACTCTGCGCGAGAAGCGGGTATGATGTCCTGGAAGTCAGCCAGGGGTTTGCAGGGAACAACCTTTGCCGAGATGGCGTTAAGAAGCCCCATCAAGTCCATCGACCAGGAAGGGTTCTCCCGCTCATGGTGCAGGGAGATCAAAAAGGCAACCGGTATCCCGACCAGCATGACCGGGGGCCTGCGGTCGCTCGAACTCGTTGAGGAGATCGTAAAGAACGGCGAGACCGACTTCATCGGGCTCTGCCGGCCGCTGATACGTGAACCGGAACTGATCCTGCGGTGGAAAGCCGGGGACCGCAAAAAATCGACCTGCATTTCATGTAATAAATGCGGGCTCGCGATCGCCCAGGGACTGCCGCTGGACTGTTATGTCGACAAAAAGCTCGATTAGAAGCAACCGCGGGCTTTTTTTGAATTGATAAAAAAAGGGCTCTTAAAAATCATCGTTTTTATAACGTTCTTGGGGGCGTTTGCCGTTCCCGCAGGGAAGGGCAAACTGAAGAAGATATCCTTAAGGATATCTTCGAGTTGACTCCTGCCACTGCGGCACAGCGAAGATACCGTCGGTATCTTCTCGTATCCACCATCTCTCGCCAATGGCGGACATCCCCCCTTGTGATATCCGTCGAAACCGTTTCATTAAGGATCTCTGGTAATGATGTGAGATCAGGGATTTCTAATGAGCCAAAAAAAGAATGATAAAAATTATAAAAAAATTACGCCTTCCTCTCCTTGTTCTTGGTGCGCAGATTCTTGTACCCGCATTTGCGGCACGTTGTCGCACGGATCGCGTTGCGTGCGTTGCAGTGCATGCAGATCTTCACGTTGAGTAAGCGGGCTTCTGCCTCGGGAAATTTTGCCATGGTATGAACACTCCTGCCCTATCATACATGATGTAAAAGCTCTTAACCGTTTGCGTCAGGGTGGGCACTGTACTTCCGGATAAACCAGTCATGGAACCCGGATAGCGCTTTCGCACGGTGCGAGATCCGGCTCTTTTCTGCAAGCGGGATCTCCGCCAGAGTTTTTCCGTTGCACTCAAAGATCGGGTCGTACCCAAATCCTAAGGCGCCCCGTGGTGCGGTGGTGATGGTGCCGTGGATTGTGCCACAAAAGACCTGGATACCATCCGCATCGGCAAACGCGATTGCGGTTGTAAAGCAGGCGCTCCGGTCCTGCTCCCCTTCCATGAGTTTTAAGATGCCGGCGTTTCCAATCGTATCGAGCACGTATGCCGCAAACGGCCCGGGGAACCCGTTGAGCGCATCGATCTCAAACGAGGTATCGTCAACGATCAGCGGTGTCCCGATCTCCCCGTACGCATACCGTGCCTTCCCGCGTGCAATCTCCCCGACATCGTCAAGTCGGAGCTCGGGGCATTCGAGCGCCACGTGTGAAACGTCAACGGCCTTTCCAAAGAACGCCGCCACCTCATGCGCCTTGTGCGGGTTGCTCGTCACGACCACCAGCTTCACCGGTACCGCCCCCTCAGTTCGATCTCGTGTTCGCGAACAATAACCTCTCCTGCACCGGCGCAGGTCTCGCGGTAGCCGTCGCAGAATGCCTCTTTTAGCGCTGCGGCATCAGCCGTTGTGCTTTCCAGTGCCTGGAACAGCACGTGGATGTCCACACCCCGCTGCTCTATCTCCGTGGAGACCTGCGCGAGCCCGAAATCGATCAGGATACACTGCCCGTCCTGCATGATCATATTGCCGGTTGTCAGGTCGCCATGGATAATACCCGCGGTGTGCAGTTTCCCGACCATCCGCCCGGCTTCTCTCAGGTTTTTGGCTGACAGGTCGTGGGTGAGCAGCACCCCGGACACCTCCTCCATGATAATCGTATCCGGGGTGATGTCGCTGATGATCGGGGTTGGTACGCCTGCGTGCCGGGCTGTTGATATGAGCCGCGCCTCGGCACGGGTGCGTTCGGTGATAAGCCGGTGGTCGAGCGCCGGCACCCGGTACCGTTTAAAGAGCCTGCGCTTTGACGCTTTCCCTCCTGAAAACCCGATGATCGCTTCAGCGCCGCGGGCAGTGCCGGCAGGACCCTTCAGCGGGGACTCATGTCCCTTCCGTCGCTCCGGTGCTTTCCACGTGACATCAACTTCATCGGAGCGGAACGACGGGTTGACCTGCGATGATTCAATGGGAAGCGCCTGCCCGCTCTCGAGCATCAGTTTTCCCGTATACGCGATCATCGCACCGTTGTCGCCGAGGTATTTTTGTTCCGGCACAAAAAATTCTGCCCCCCGGTCTTCGCACATGTCCGAGAGCATCTGCTGCAGGCGCCGGTTTGCACCCACGCCCCCGACGAGCAGCACCTCGTCTTTTCCGGCAAGCGACATCGCCCGCTCGGTCACTTCGACACACATCGCAAATGCCGTCTCCTGGAATGCAAAACAGACGTCCTCAATGGGTGCGGTGCTGTCCTTTGCCGCAGACATCAGGCCCGAAAAGGCAAGGTCCATCCCCTTTACCGTATACGGGAGATCGACATACCCCCCCTGTGCAGCCAGTTTTTCAATAATCGGGCCGCCCGGGTGCGGGAGGTCTTTTGACCGGGCGAACTTGTCAAGCGCGTTGCCGATCCCGATATCGAGTGTCTCCCCGAAGATACGGTACCTGCCATTCAGGTACCCGATCACCTGCGTGTTTGCTCCGCTTGCGTACAGCACAACCGGGTCGCTGCACCCTGTGGCAAACCTCCCGATCTCCACGTGGGCAACGCAGTGGTTTACACCGGCAAGCGGCACATTGAGAGCGAGCGAAAGCGACCGTGCGGCGGTGGCGACCGTGCGCAGGCAGGGTCCGAGCCCCGGTCCTTTTGAGAACGCGATCCCGGTGATCTTTTCCGGTTCAGTGAGCACAGACGAGATGACGGTGTTCATCACCGACGCATGGTGCTGGGCAGCCTCACGGGGATGGATGCCCCCGTACACAGGAGAATACGGGTCAGAATACAGGGAGATAAGATCGGTATCAAAAACTGCGGCACTGAGGTTCCATGCAGTGCCCTCAATCCCAAGAACCTGCCCGAAAATAGGCATTTAAAAAAATTATTTTTTGAATTCCGTATATCCGCACTTCCCGCAGGCAGTCCGGTCCTTGTGGTCTGCCATCATGACACCGGGCCCGCAGCGCGGACAGTATTTCTTTGCGGTGGTGACCTTTGCACCCTCGACGTTAAAAAATGCACCCCGCGCCTTCCCCTTCGGGGCTTTTGCCTTCTTTTCTGCCATGCCTTACGCCGCTCCTTCCTCTTTGGGCTTGGGCATACCGCGTGCCATCAGGTGCGCGCGCTCGGTCTTCTTTTTACCCTCTTCATTTTCATAGATGCGCGCCTCGCCGGTAAATTCCGTCTTGCCAAAGCTGCCCTTCAACGAGTCGAGCACCACCTGCTGCTCTTTGACGTTAAGGAGTGCGCAGATCTTTCCGATAATCTGCATGCGCGAGGGAGTTGCACCGTCATACCGGAGCGTGAACCGGACCTCCCTTCGTGATAAAAGATCATTTCTTTTATCGTTGGTAATTTCAAAATCCATCGATATCCTGTAATTATTGGAAACCGTGTTATTTAAAAGCGATCATCGCCCGGATGAATTCTCCGGCGATCCAAACGCAGGATCCCTCTTGAAAAAATAGGCTCTGTAGAAATATCGTTTTCATAACGTTCTTGGGGGTGTTTGCCGTTCCCGCAGGGAAGGGCAAACTGAAGAAGATGTCCATCAGGACATCTTCGATTTACATTGCCCCCGCCACTGCGGCACTTAAAAAATGGTCTGACGACCATTTTTACGAGTCCGCCATCCTTTGGGGATAGCAGACATCTCCCCTTGCGATATCCATCGAAAACCGGTTCATCCTGGATCTCTGGTAATGATGTGAGTACAAGGATTTCTACAAGAGCTAAAAAATACCCGGTTTTTAAGCCCCGTCCCTGTGCACGAAGAATGACAGCAGTTCCCGCGCCTTCTCCTTTGAAGCGGGGTCTACCGTGCAGAGCACGACGCCCTTGTGAGGCTGACCGTAGAGCACACGTACGCCTTCCGGTGCGGCAAGGACAAGCGGGATGACCGCGAGGTCTTCTTCCCCGGTGACATAGATCGTAGCCGGAGGGAGGGCGATTGCGTCATCGATGCCGGCGACCAGTTCATCGGTTATAGTGCCGGGGGGATTCTTCACCCGGATAATCCGGCCGGAGAACTGGGGGGCCCGGGTGCACGGGGAGCGCATGGTATGCCCGTCAATGATGGAAATGTCCGGGGCAACCCCGTTCTTTTTGAGGGTATGGGTTACCACGTCCCCGACCGCGTACACCGTGCGGTGGGCAAGCAGGGGAAGGGCAGGCGCAATATCGGGATATAATTCGCCGAACGGGTCCTTAAAAAAATGTCGTCTTTCTTCGGGGAGTATCAGCATCAACGGACCTTCAGCGCATACCGGCCCTGGAGGCTGATGTTCATCTTTTTTGCGACATCAGAATGTTCGGGGTCGATGATAACGAGGTAACCCGCCCAGTCATCGCTTAAGTTCGAAGTACCGCAGACCACGCAGGTTTCCCCGTCCACGACGCGGTGGCAGCCGCGGCACACCTTACCCTGTTTTTTCTTCCCGGGAGGTGGCATACCCTCACTTCTCCCGGCCTTTGCGGGCAGGCCGCTCCTTTTTCTCTGCCTTCTCTACCGGCTGGCCTTTCTCCAGCGCCTTCTCCTTTTCGAGGTTCATATCTTCCTCGAGCCAGAGTGCAGTGCCGAGGCCGGCCTGCCGCATCGTGAGCCCGATCTTGCTGTCACGGGGCTCGCGTTCGTTTAAGCTTAACGTTACGACGCGGGCACGGATCGTGTCACCCACGCCGATGAAACGTTTTGACTCCTGGCAGATGAGCCGTGAATTCTTCTCGTCAAAATTGATGTATTCATCGGAGATCTGGCTCACGTGCAGCATCGCATCGATGGGGCCAAGAGAAATGAATGCGCCAAAGCTCGTGGTCTCGACAACAACACCCTCGATGACTTCCTGCAGCGCAAGGCGCAACACCAGTGCCTCGAACTTCACATCGTAATAGACACCGCCGTCTCCGGGCACAATCTCCCCGTCCCCGACTTCGAGCACGCGTGTGACGCAGATAAAGATCCCGATCTCCTTGTCAATGCTCCCCTCCAGATGTTCCTGCAGGACATCCAGGATAACCTTCTCGAGATTTTCGCCGAGACGGTTGGGGGGCACCCTAACCTTATCATCCAACCGGATTTTATTATACATGACAATCCCCTAGCTTTGTATCAGTTCCAGTCTTTTCTGTTTTCTCATAGATATAACACCAACGCCTTGGGAAAGCAGTGTCTCCCGCAGGCGCCGGTCATTGGTCACTACGATGCAGCCGGTCTCACGTGCATACCGGATTACCTGTTCATCGACGGGGCAGTGTGCTGGTTCCGGTGCATGGACCGTCCTGCACCCCTGCGCAACACTCAGGCCATAACGCGCTGCCGCAGCATCCCGCCCCCTGCCAGAGGAGATGCCGGCGAGTTCACGCGTTACGGTTTCAAGGACGAGCGGTTCGAACGCGCCCACGAGCTGGTGCAGTTCATCGAACAGGTCGATGGAAAACTGCGCCGGCATCATGAGTGCATTGGCGTCGAGGAGCACCCTCACTCGTCCAGAACGCCCATCCCGATCAGGCGCCAGCGTGCTCCCACCTGCCGGCTGATTGCGATCCGTGCACCCGGCTCCGCGCATACCGGGCGCTTTAAGGATATCTCAACGTACTCTTTCTTTGTGCTGGTGACAACACCCACCGTGACTGCTGTGCCCACCGAAAGCATCAGCGGTTCATTGTGTTTTAATGGTTCTATGGCGAGTTCGCTCGTTGCACCGACGACTCTCTCCATGAGGGTAACATGGCACCTGACCTTGTCCCAGACCGGCGGGAGCTTGCCGATATGGCCGGCAACCTGTCCTGCAAGTGCATCGCTTTTCGTGAGAGCCGGGTCAAGCTTGGTCCCGATACCAAGAAGCCCGCCGGGTGTCGCCTCGGTTACCCGGGTGGAGCCGGCATGAATGGAGGTGATCCTGGTGGTGATCGGTTCCCATTTGATCCGGTTCTCGACCTGCAACTGCAGCCCGGGACGGATCTCGATATCCTCATCTTCATGGAGGATGCCGCGGATCAGGGAACCGCCGATAACGCCTCCTTTTACTTCCTTCCAGTTGCAGCCCGGCTTGTTTACATCAAAGGAACGTGCGATCAGCACGAGCGGCTCTGCGTCCGGGTCCCGTGTGGGATCCGGTATCGCTGCATCAAGTGCATGCACGAGCGCCCCTATATTGATCCCCTTCTGGGCGGAGACCGGGATTACCGGTGCGTTTTCAGCGATGGTGCCCTTGATGAATTCCTTGATCTCTTTATAATTCTCGATCGCCTCGTTCTGGCTGACCACGTCGACCTTGTTCTGGACGACCACGATCTTGTTTATACCGACAAGTTCCAGCGCCATCAGGTGTTCCTTGGTCTGAGGCTGCGGGCATTTTTCGGATGCAGAGATAACGAGCATTGCCCCGTCCATCAATGCCGAACCGGAGAGCATCGTCGCCATCAGTGTCTCGTGCCCCGGCGCGTCCACAAAGGATATTGACCTGAACGGCGTCCCTTTCCCGCCACAGGCCGGACAGGTCTCCTGTGTTGAGTAGGCATCATCACCCTGGCACGACCCGCACCGGTAGAATGTCGCGTCAGCATATCCAAGACGGATAGAGATGCCGCGTTTGACCTCCTCGCTGTGCCGGTCCGTCCACATCCCGGTGATCGCGTTGACCAGTGTAGTCTTTCCATGGTCAACATGGCCCACCACGCCGATATTGACGCTGGGGATTGTCACATCATGCATCTTCGAAATCGAACCTCCTTACTCTTGTATGAAATTAAACACCAACCCGTTTATCTGAATTACTCCCACTCTTCGCCGATGCACCCGGATGTTTTAGCGAGACATCGATCAGAACGTGGAGGGTGGTTTGTTATCTACTAAGGACTCTGAATTGCTATTAAAGTATCTTGCAAAACGACAGACCCCGCGGGGCCGATCACCGATATCTCTTCAATCTTTGAGTACCAGTCTTTGATTCCCCAGGCAGGATACCTGAAATTTTTTTAAGGCCACAACAGGCGACATTAACAAGGCCAAGGCAGCGATGGACAGCAACACAAATTTTTTGAGGGATAATCCAGATGCTTGGATTTCATAGAGAATATATCATCTATTTCGCAAAACACCAGGAGATCATGAGGAGGGGAATAACTCTTCAACTGGAGCAGAGCCTGTTTTGTTGAGGAATTCGTCTTCACTGGACCTGTTGTGTTTTGATCTCACGGAGGATCCTGCGGATCCGCCCGAGGTTTATATCGGGGCTTGTCAGGATGCAGAGATATTCGTCAAAGAACGGGGCGATGATCACGTTCCCGCTGGGGATCTGGATGGTCATCTGGACAAATGATCCCCACTCAGTAACAGCGTCAAGCTGACTGACCGTCATCAGCATATCTTCCGCAGAGGTCACGAGAGCATCGAGATTACCGTCCCCGATCGAGAGAAAGTGCATGTCCTTATTGAATATCAGGACGGCGTTCACGCCTGGCAGGGTCTTGATCCTGCCCAGCATGATCTGGGCGATCATCCGCAGGTCTGCATCCGGGAGCCATTCTTCTGCAGGCGATTCTGACAGATCCGGTTCAGCCAGGGGTTGCTCAAGGGAGATTTTTTCATCGATACGGTCTATGGCACCAGGAGCCGGGGGTACTGCAGACGTATCCCCTTCCACCAGCCCCTGCTCCCCGGAAGAGACACTCTCCTGCACAGGTGGAGAAACCAGTTCTTCAGAATGTTTTGGAATTTCGGGAGGTCCGGTACTGGGAGATGGAGAGGTCGTTTGTGGTGAACCGGGTGCGGACAGAGCTGCAGGTACCGGCTTTGATATGGCGGCCCCGGGTTCCGGTACTTGTGCGGCCTGAGATAAAATGACCGGAGCTGCCGGCAGGGAGGGTTCTGCCTTCGGTTCATCTGCACCAGCAGCTGCCCCTTCTGTACCCGTGATAATCAGGGCGGAGGAGAACTCTTCCGGCGTGTGCTTGTACATACTGAAATGGATGAGCGGTTGTGAACTGAAATAATCCTGTGCAGCGTGACCCGTAAGGACACGCTGGCCGTGCCTGAAATAGTAGCTCCGGACTTTTCCCTTCTCGATCAGGAGGAAGCCTTCCCCGTCCTGGATGGTTATCCGTACAACTCCGACGAATCTCGCGGTATGGGAAAATATCCACGGCAGCGGCGCTTCAATCGTACCAATGAGTGTACCTTTCGGAATTTTGTCGATCATAGTCCCGCAATTATCTGGTTTTTGTATTTTTTCATCTCGAGGTTGATCTGCCCGATATTGGCGTCCGTCTTTGCGACGATAGCCAGGAATTTATCTTCAGTGAGCGAGCCCGCGATCAGGACGTAGTCGGCAAATTCGATGACGACCATCAGGAGTTCTCCCTTCCCAATCTGGTGTGCTACCGTATACGATTCAGCCATAACAAATGACATTGCAGCAGCGATGGCTTCGGGTGTCGACAGGCCGGATTTTACGCTGGCAATGATATCCCCTTTCTTTCCGATCACGAGCGCTGCGGTGACTCCGGTTAAGATGACGAATTTGTTGAGTATCTCCGTGACCATGTTCTCTCCGTGATGTGATCCTGCAGGCACTGTGAGGTCATTACCGGGGTCTCTTGTGCGGCACCAAGACTCTCCTGCAGGACGCGAGATTTGTTGAGACTGTGTTGATGAAATTTTACTGGAATTCCTCTCTTATAAGGTTATTGCAGGGAAAACCGCGTCCTGTCTGTATAACCCGGTTGCGGACCTTATTCCGTTTCTTCCCGTGAGAGGGTATCGAGGATCTTGTACGTGTTGATCATCTTGTTGAATGCTGTTATCAGCTCACCGATCTCGTCATTGCTCATGAACTGGATCTCCGATATTTTCAGTTCCCCCTTGCTGATGTTTGTGGCAATCTCAGAGAGCTGGACTATGGGTTTTGTGATATGGGCAGCAAGGAAGAAGCTCCACATCATGATGATGATGAGCGTTACGACCGTGATGATGAAGATTACGGTCTGGATCCCGAGCGCGCTGATAAGGTTCTGGGTTTCTCCCATGGACACTATGCCAAGGAGGAGAACCGGGAGCATTGCAACAAAGAGCATGCTGACCATGAGCTTGTAGAATATTGGGATCTGCAGCTGGAACGATAAACCCCTCATGCTGATCTTCTGCTGTTCGTTTGCGACCATGGATGAATATAACTTAGATGTTATATAAAAAAATTTCCCTTTCGATAAATCTCGATTACATTGGTTTTTCAGAAATTCGGAGTCTAAATGCCAGAATTTGAGGGCAAATTGCGTAGGATATGGGGATAAAAGACAATTATCCGGGACCCTCTGATTTGCCGCGCCGTTATGCCCGGTGCCGCTTCACTACCCTGCACAATCAAAACCCGGTAAAGAAAATTCTTATCCTTTGCTACGAAAAATAAAATCGAAACGTTAAAAATAACGCAAAGGAACATCAGAATAAGGACTCTGTATGACCATTGACAGTGAGCTCTCCCGCATCGGCATTTCGTTGCCAAAACATCTCCTTGACCAGTTCGACCAGATCATCAACTACCGTGGCTATTCATCACGCTCCGAGGGGATCCGGGACGCGATCCGGAGCTACATCCAGTATTACAAATGGATGGCGGATGTCAAGGGCGAGCGGCAGGGGGTCATCACGATGATCTACGACCACGACCAGCGGGGGCTGCTCGTCATGCTCACCGATATCCAGCACGAGTTCAAGGGCATTATACAGGCTTCGCTCCACTCCCACGTGACCGAGTCGCGCTGCCTTGAAGTGATCCTGCTGCGGGGCGATGGGACGCAGCTCAAATCGCTGGCCGAGCGGCTGATGTCCCAGAAAGGAGTGGAATCGGTCAAACTGACAACGATCGGGCTCGAGGACTAACCCCCCCCCTCACAGCTCTGGTCAATATTCTTAAGCGCGTCCTGCAGTCCGCTGCCGGCAGCAAACTCCCGTTCGCGTTCGATTGTCTTTTTTGCGTCCTCGACAAATGTTGTTTTCACCTTATCAGTGCCGACGGCTGGCAACAACTGGTCAATACGATAGAGAAGGTGCGTGCTGTCCAGTTCGGCAAAAGAATCCCCCCGCACCGTCTCGATGCGCTGGACAATGCCGGTGGTTCCCGTCCGCGGGTACCGCACCCGCATACCTGCCACGACTTCGCCTGCGTGCATACCTGAACGTAAGAGACCTGAATTATTAAAATCCTTTGGCAGGGAACAAAAAAGCAGCAGATCAGATGACCAGCCTTTTGAGCACGGACACGATCTCCTTGGTACTCTCGCGGGGCAAAACGTCACCAGGTTCGGGGACCGGGTCATCGGCTGCGAGTGCAGAAAATATCCGGCGGATCGCCTCCCCGTGGGAAGGGCCATAACCCCCTTCAAGGACAAGAGCAAGGGGCGTGCTGACGCTCGTTTTAAGCAGGGTGGTAAGAACACCAAAATCAGAAGGCACCAGCCGCATCCCGCTCTTCGGGTCGTCGGAAAGGGGGTCCTGGCCTGCAGATACGATGAGTACCCCCGGGTTGTACTGCCTGATTGCCGGCAGGAACACATGCTCAAATACATACCGGTAATCTGCAAGGGTCCCCCCGGCACGGAGCGGGGCGTTGATGGTGCAGCCCCTCCCGGCCCCCTCCCCGATCTCATCGACCCAGCCCGTGCGGGGAAATGTGTTCCCCTGGTGGACTGAGCAGAAGAGGACGCTCTCGCTCTCATAGAATATCTTCTGGGTCCCGTTCCCGTGATGGAGGTCCCAGTCAACGATCGCCACACGTTTGACACGGTCCAGGGCTACGGATGCGGCGACTGCGGCGTTATTGAACAGGCAAAACCCCATCGCCCGGTCCGGTTCGGCATGGTGGCCCGGCGGGCGGACAAGGGCAAAACAATGCTCGCCGTCAAGGGCGCCGTTCACCGCCCCGATGGCAGCCCCCGCCGCGCAGGATGCCACTTCGAACGACCGGGCGGTGATATAGGTGTTATGGTCGATAAAGTGCGGGCCCCCGTGCGTGCAGAGCTCACGGATCATGCGGATGTGCGACGGAGAATGGACGCGCAGAAGGTCATCAACGGACGCTGCTCGCGGCTCCTGCATTTCAACGCCGGAAGGGACGCCCAGCAGTGCTTCGCGGAGCCGGATGCCGGACTCGTCATGCATCTCCAGATCATGCTCGGAGAAGATGGTCCCCGATATCGCCCTGCACCCGGTCATGATATGCTGAATTTCTATTGGCCTGCCTGCTATCTTTAGCATTTGGTAGATGCAAAAGAGAAAATCCGGGGATGATCGGTCCGGCAGGGAACGCTGGTACCGAAGGCTGGACAGGGATTCTTAAGAGAGCGGGCTATGTTGTAATTCGGCAGAGACAGCTGATGAAAATTCCATAGGGATTTTCATACCAGCCAAATTTTTTTTAAAAAGAGAGTCAGTTTATAGTAAGTCCCTGCATCACGGCATTCTCCGGCACATCAAATTCCCGTGTCGTCCCGGAGATCCGGTATTTGCCGGTTGCCATCACGCCATAGGGGTTGCCGCTCGTGGAGTAGGGGACGATGAATTCGCCATTGACTGACGGCTGCCGGTAGGTAAATGTGCGGCCGGTGTTGGACACAAGGGGGACCTCGATGACGCCCGTTCCTTTGATATGGGCTCCTTTCACGTACTCGAAGACTTTGACGTATTTGACGTCAAGTGTTTTTGTGCTGTACACATTAGTCGGGGACTCGTGGACGAGCCGGTAGTGCCGTAGTGCCGGTACCGTGTCAACGGGGACCACGATCGCGGGGCTCAGCACGGCGGCATGGTAACCCGGCGTTGCCTGTGCATTATACTGGTCTGCCTTTGCATGGGCTTCAGCTGCATTCATCTCGGCTGCCGTTGTGACCAGGGGAAGAGAAACAGAAGATACTGACGGGTCAATATATTCAACGTAATATACGGCAGTGGCATTGGTCAACGACCCGTCAAAATTGTGGAGCCGGGAGATCATCGTGTCATAATAGTGCTCGTTGATTAAGGGGACGGGTACGTACTTGTTGGGATCATTCTGGCTCGGGACTGCGAACGTCGTCACATAGGGCTGGGCCCCGAGGGATGTATTGTACCATGTCGCCATTGCCCAGAACTTCCCCTGGATCGCCTCATCCATCTCAATATCGGTGATCACGTACCGGATGCCGATGGTGTCCGCAATCCCGTTTGCGGTGTCTTCAGACTCAGCCATGAAGTATGCAGCGGACCCGGTTGGACCCGCGACCCCCTGCTGGAACGGGTTGGCGTTGGGGATCCGTTGTGCAATATAGGTGATCATATGCCCGTAGTCCCACCATGACATGACGCCATACGACGCGTTCGGGTACTGGAACGTCTTTTTATCATAGATGGTAAAGTAGTTGACCCCCGTGTCAGGGGTATTGTTCCCCATCCATTCCAGTGACTCGCGCCAGTCCCCGTTCATCCGGATCGCATTGTTGGATGCATTGGCATAACTGTAGGTAGCAGACGTATAGGCAAAGAGGATGGCAAGTCCCAGTACAATGACCATCAGGCCGAGGTGCAGGAAATTGAATGATGGAGAAGCAGCAGCCTTTTTCTGGCTTTTTTTGTGCCGTTTCCCTTTGGGGGACTCTTCTTTTCCGCCTTCATTTTTCCGGTTGGTACCTTGATCAGAAGATATTCCGGCTGCCAGTCGAACGATATCAGGCCATCCGCGATCCATCACAAAATAAACGCAGACAGCTGAAAGGAGGGCGATATTGATGGCAAGGTAATACTCGTACCTGATGTGCTGCCAGGTGGAGTAAAACATCACCACCGACCAGACCAGTGCGAACACCTGGTGGGGGTGCTCATCTTTGAAATTGTTATATACCATTACGAGGGCGCCGCCGACAAAGAGCAGGAGCCCGTAATTAAAGGCAAACCATGCGAGATCAGTACTCCAACCCCGGGCTTCCTGGACGGTATCGGTTACGGCAGCCTGCCCGAAAAATGCAATAAAATTGGATACGAGCAGGTTGTAGATCTCAGGAAGGAACAGGAACAGTACTGCGCCAGATGCTACCGCGATGCCGGCCAGCGCTACAGGATAATAATATGTTGCTCTCCCCTTGAGGTACCTGCCAAGGCCATAAAGCAGCCAGGTCCCGGCAATCAGGCTGAGATATGCATAGACGTGACCTATCGTATACAGGCTCAGGCCGAGGCCCGGGTGCTGGATCCCGTAGGTGAGAAAACCGATGATTGCGATGGAGAAGATGATCGTATTGGCAACCGCCAGGTACCCGATCGGGCGGTTCTGGGAGAAGTTGATGAGAGACTGGACAAGCGTAAAGATACCGACAATCATCGCGAACAGGATCATCGTCGGCATGGTAAACAGGCCGAGCAGGTAGGAAATTCCTGCAATAACGGAGAATATAACCGTCTTTTTGAATGTTTCACTCTTTTTTAAGTCAATATCCTGTTCTTTTGCCGCAAGGATCGCATAGATATAAAAGAGGCAGAAGAGCGTGGAAAAAAGGACTTCTGCGATATGGTGGTCCATATAGCCGTAAAAGGAACGGTAAAAAATTTGTCCTGAAACTACGGCAGTAAAACCTGATGCAAGGATGCCTGTTTTCCAGTCACCGCAGGTCTTTCCGATAAAATACATTATAGGAACGAGCAGCGTTGCCATCAACGGCGGCACGAGCAGTCCTGTCGAAATTATTTCAGGCCTTGTTGCAGCCCCGGTGATCAGGCAGAGAACCGCGATGAGGGTGGGAAAGAGCGGGCCCCAGTAGATCGTTGAACCCGATGGATACAGGGTCATGACGTCAAACCAGTTATACGATGGGAAATTGGCAAGGATCTGTTCGACCTGCCTCAGGTTATAGAGCGGGTCGTCGCTACCCACGATATTCAGGATGTCCGTGTTCCCCAGATTAAACATGGGGATAAGTCGCAGCCAGAGGGCAAAGAGCGAAAAAAAAGTGATAAGGCCGATAATGAGGTATGTCTGGTATTTTTTGTGTCCGATCACAATCATCTGATCATCCTAATGAAGGATCATGTTGCTGCCGTGACCACAAATAAATTTGGATAAGAACAAGGTAACGACCTGCCAGACATATGGCTCTGGAGAGACTCCTGATAAATTACCGGGTGAAATGAGGATGTATCGGGAGCCGTTTTTTAGTGCACGAGATCGTATTACACAAGACGCTCAAATATCGTCTCAAACTCCCTGGCTTTCTCCTTCCAGCTGTATTGGCCGAGATTGATGGAAAACGACGGGTTTTTGTCCATAAGGAATTTTATGTGTTCGATAAATTCGCTTTGAGTCTGGTACAGGAAAATATTCGGACCGCCGATTTTCATCACGTCGGGTATAGGGCGCATGACGATAGGTTTCCCGCACGCGGAATACTCAAAAAATTTATTGGGGAGGGCGATGTCTGCCCACTGGGGGGGCGACAAGGGGATGGTGCAGGCATCCATGCAGGCAATATACCCGGGAAGTTCGTTGTACGGTTTTGTCCCGGTGAAGATTACGTGGTCCTGTACATGAAGGTCCCGTGCGAGCTGCACCAGTTCTGCCATGTATGGCGTAAAGAGCGATCCGCCGACGACAAGAAGCCGGGTATTCCTGCGATATTGTATCAGTTCAGGAAGGCTCCTGATGATCTCATCAATTGCATACCAGCGTTCCACACTTCCGGCAAACCCGATAACAAAATCGCCCGGTTGTATGCCAAGTTCTGCCCGGCGTACAGTGTTCTCCATTGGCATGAACAGATCCGTATCGACCCCGTTGGTCACCAGTCCGGCATCAAACCCGAACTTTTTTAGCTTTTCGACAAGGGACGGGGAAACGGTTGTGATTAATGTACTGTTGCGGAGGTTCCGGCGCGTGATTTCCCAGACGGTTTTCCGAACGGTCTCCTGCAGGACCCGTGTCTTTACGTATGCCGCTGCTGAATCCGGGAACCAGTCCTTTAGGTCAAAAACAACAGGGACTCCTGCTTTTTTTGCCGCGTGGATGACCGCGGTTCCGGCAAGTA
>Ga0268276_1001962_pt1 | contig 18552 bp, 19 predicted proteins | sample saktaG_4_FD_190145 | JGI IMG/M metagenome (GOLD analysis project Ga0268276, IMG submission 190145) | Saline water microbial communities from Sakinaw Lake, British Columbia, Canada - sak_2010_1_5_45m | ecosystem: Environmental > Aquatic > Non-marine Saline and Alkaline > Saline ...
TACGCCCGCACCGAGGGCACGAAGTTTTGTCTAGAATCAAGAGACGGTTTTTATTTCATGTCTCTGATTATAGTTATTAGAACGAGCTTCTTTATATATTTTTCTATTCTCTAGAATAAAAATTACTTTTCTCATCATGATCTCTAATTTTAATAATCTTAAGTCATCCCTTATAAGATCTCTGCAATATTCACTAACTGAAAGCCCCTCTTCTTGAGCTTTCTGTTTTATGACTTGTTTAGCTTCTGTTTCTATCCAGAAATGAATTTTGGAGTTTCTTCTCATTTTTTATTTTTATAATTTCATCTAGTTTAGATATAATCTCTTTAAATCTAAATATTATCTCTTCGCTAGTATCTGAAAATTTATTTTCCATAAAAGATTCTAGAATATTTTCTTTAAATAATGCCCAACTAGATTTTCCCTAGAGAAAACCCTAGGATTTTTTTAGTTGGGGTATATTTATATCTCATTTCTATAAAATTTTTATGAAATGCATAATGTGCGGAAATAATCTCGAGGGCAGAGAAGAAGAAAGCGGGTTTTGTGATTCCTGCTATAAATTCATGACAATCAAATATCCAACATCTAAACTTAAATGGAGGTTAAAATGCCACAAAGAAAATGCCAAAAAGCTAAAGCTCAGAAAACAAGAACAATAGTTTTGCTGTCTTTCATTGCAGTGTTTATGCTTGTGAGTCTATTGAGCGTAGTCAGTGCAGCCACAAATGAGCAATATGATGAGCTATTGCGACCAATCCAGAGTGTGTATGACTTTGTAAAATATGCAGTTACCGTAATTGCTGGATTAGTCTTGATATTTGCTGGTTACACTTTTATTACTAGCGGTTCTGATCCAAAAAAGAAAGACTCAGCAAAGAACATGATAATGTATGTTGTAATAGGACTTGCTATAATTTGGGCGGCACCACTAATTGTCAAGCTTGTTTTAGGAGTATAGGCATAATCGGAAAATGAAGAAATGGTTTACCCTGCTGGTTATCGCTCTCTTTTTTTCCTTTTTATTTATTGCAATAGCTCACGCAGAAGGGAGTCAAGAGGAGCCACCAGAACAGCCACCATTTGATCCAACCATCTTAGAGATTCTTATAGATTTTATCTTAAGCATTATCAATGCACCTTTACAGCTCTTGCTTGGTTGGATTCATAGTTTAATGGTCGAACCAGTTAATCCTAGTCTATTTTTGGGGATATGGTCGATTATAACTTACATCCTTTCTTTATTTTATGGCTTAATCTTATTATTTATTGGATTTAAGTTCTTATTTTCAGGTTATTCGCCAGAACAAAGAGATAGTGCAAAGAGAAATCTTACAAACATAATTATCATGATTGTTCTTATTCAATCAAGTTACATTCTTTATTGTGCTGGATTGGAAATTGCAGGTGCTTTAACTGGGGCTATCTTTAAGATTATTGACCCTCACTTCTTTCTTTTTACTATTGATAATATCCCAAATATCTTCTTGCAGTTTATTTTAGAAATTCCTTACATAATCCATTTAGTTTTAACCCTAGTTTTATTGGCTTTAAGGTATATTGTAGTTATTTGCGGAGTTGCTTTATTTCCAATTGGGATATTCTGTTACATGATTGAACCTTTGCAAGCTTATGGAAGATTAATCCTGAATGTGCTTCTAGTTATAGCAATTCTTCCTTTCTTTTACGCAATTGTCTTTCTTGCTTCATCTATGCTTCTTGGAATCCCCATATTCCAGAATATGAAGATAATCCTTATGATAGCATCATTTACAATAATAAATTTTGGAACACTAATCGCTTTAGCTTTTGTGATAATAAAAGCAGCAATGAAAGTTATTACTCCTGTTATGAAAGTGGCTAGTGTTGTGGCAAAGGTGGCCGCATTGTAAAATGTACGAAATACCTCAGCAATTAGAGTATAAAGAGAAAATCATATTTGGCTTGACTTTTCAGCAATTAATGTATGTTCTGATTTTCTTTCCAATTCTGTTTGTTATAATATTCAAGATAAATGCCAGTTTATCAACCAGAATTTGCATAGCAATATTTCCTGCTTTGCTGGCATGTGGCTTTATTTTTCTTAATCTTTCATTTCATCTCAAAAATTGGATTATCTGGTTTAAGTCAAGAGAAGTAAAAACAAAAGAAAAGATGGAAAAATGGTTTTACATCAAAGAGATAAAAAATAGTCTTATTGTTACAAAAAAGAAAAAGTTAGCAGTTCTCAAAGTAGAACCAATTAACTTTTCAATAAAACCTCTGGGAGAGCAAGAAGCAATAATTCTTTCATTTCAAAAATTCCTTAATTCCTTAGATTTTCCAATTCAGCTTTTAATGACAACTGAAACCCTTAACCTAGAAGAGTACCTTGATAACTTAAAAGAAAAGATTGACAAGTCAAAAGTCAAAGTTTTTAGTGAATATAAAGAACATATCAAGAAAATCATAAAAGACAATAGTGTAATGAATAGAAATTTTTACCTTATTATTCCAGAAACAAGCAATATAGATATTCAAGTTAAAATTTGCGAAGATAGATTAAATGGAATGAATCTAAAGACTTCTCGTTTGAATGATTTAGAATTAGAAAGCATTATCAAAAAAATATGCAATACAGATAAAGATTTACTGCCTAAGAAAATAGAAAACCAAGTTGATTTTCTCAAGATAGATAATAAACTTCTTACAAGAGTTATTTATGCTCATGGCTATCCTAGAATAGTTGAAGCTGGATTTTTAGACAGAATAGTAAGTTGTTCAGGAAACTTTGACTTATCCATGCATATGGAACCTTATCCTTTAGAAACTACTATAATAAACATAAATAAAGAACTACAAAAACAAAGATCTGATTTGTATTCTGCAAAACTTAAAGGGCAATTCAATCCTAGTTTAGAAATTAAGTATGAAGATACTCAAAAAACTTTAGAGAACCTGCAAAAAGGTAAAGAGAAACTGTTCAACATAAGCTTTTATGTCAATTGTAAAGGGCATAATAAAGAAGAATTAGACTTGTTAACTAAAAAAATAGAGTCTGAACTTAATGCTCTTTTGATAATTCCCAAGCAAGCCAGATTTAGAATGATTCAGGGTTTTAAGTCATGCCTCCCATTATGTGAGAATGTTCTAGGAATGAAAAGAAATGTAACAACACCGCCTCTTTCAGCGTTCTTCCCTTTTACTAGCTCTTTCTTTAAGTATGATAAAACAGGCATCTGGTTTGGATTGAATAAAAATAAGATTCCGATAATAAGAGATATTTTTAAGCTTTCTAATGCGAATGGGATTTGTCTAGCTACTTCTGGCTCTGGAAAGAGTTACATGGCTAAGTTGTTTATTTCAAGGTATTTGCTTAATGGAACAAAAGTCATGGTAGTTGATCCTCAAGGGGAGTATTCTAATCTTGTCAAGATGTTTAATGGTCAAAGAATCGATTTGTCGAGAACTTCTGGAACTATGATTAACCCTCTAGACCTAATGGGGCATGACTACCCTGAAAAGAGGCTTGCTTTGATGGATTTGATGCCTGTAATGTTAGGAGAGCTTACTGAACCTCAAAAATCTTTCATAGATAGAGCATTAACAGAAGCTTATAAGAAAAAAGGCATAAGGATGGAATTTGAAGAAAGTTGGGGTAATGAGCCACCTGTTTTGAAAGATGTTCTAGATGCTTTAAGATTAATGGAAAGAAAGGCTATAACGCTTGAAAGAACAACAATAAGGAGTTTAATGAACAGACTTGATATTTATGTTAATGGTGTCTTTTCTTTCTTGAATACACAGACTAAAATTAACTTTGACAATAGATTCGTGTGTTTTGATATTGGAAACTTGCCTAAGCAAGTCAAACCCGTTCTGATGTTCTTAGTTCTTGATTATGTTTACATGAAGATGAAAAAGGACTTAGAAAGAAAGCTCTTAGTTATAGATGAAGCTTGGGCTTTATTATCAAGGACAGAAGATGCGAGTTATATCTTCGAGATAGTCAAGACTTGCAGAAAATTCAATTTAGGTTTATTCTTAATTAATCAGGAAGTTGAGGGCATGTTAGAATCAGAAGCAGGAAGGTCTGTTTTAGCTAATACATCTTATACTTTGTTATTAAGACAAAGACCGGCAGTTATTGATGATATTCAGAAAACATTTCATTTAAGCAATGCTGAAAAAGTTAATCTTTTAACTGCAAACGTTGGAGAAGGTTTATTGTTAATGGAAGACGAACATTCTGAAATAAAAATAGTTGCATCAGAGTTAGAGCACAAACAAATAACAACAAACGCTGACGAAATTCTTGCAAACAATAATAAACAAACAGATAAAAAACAAGAACAAACAAAACCGATACAACCCACTGCTGAAACGGCTTCGCAGAAGCCAGCAGTTAGGGTTGTTATTTCAGTTGATGCTGATAAAAGATTTTACAGACATCGAGATCTTAAACTTGATGATATAAAATACCTGCTTGCAGAGGGATACAAAGAATATAAATTTAAGAGCATTGCAGGAAATAAAAAAGAACTTTACCTTTTAAAACAAGATTACAACGAAAGTCCACAGCATTTTTTCTTGATTAAGGACATTGAAAGCTACATAAGAAAATTTACAGATAAAGTTCAAACTTTCAACACTGGAAAACCAGACCTTGTTTTTGAAGTTGATCATAAGAAGTATGCGGTTGAAATTGAAACAGGAAAACTTTATGTGCGAGATAAGAAAAAACTTCTGGAAAAAATTAAAATTCTAAGAAAAGAGTATCCAAAAAGATGGTTTTTTGTTGTAACAAACAAAAATTTACAACCAAAATATTCTAGATTGGGTGAAACACACACAAAATTAACAATAGTAAATAAAATTTCTAGATTATTCAAAAATGTTTAAAGTGCATGAAATTTCTCCACCAGAATTTCTGGGTTTTTATGGGTATTTTTTGGATTTTGCCCACGACAAAATCTTTAGTGGAGAGAATTTCTCCACCCCACTTATTGGAAATAACCAATTCAATGCTCAAACTAAATTTATGGGAGGTAAACAAAATGGAGAAAAATATCAAGAAAATCGAACCACAAGAAATTGGTCTAAGCAAGATAAAGCAACAGCAACTTAGCAGACAGCCAATCTTAGAAACTCAGATAACGAAAAGTGAAGATGGCAAATGGATTATTCATAAAACAATAATCACTGACATCAAACCAGTTTCTTATTTTGAGAAAGTTTTGTTCTAGGTTGCAAGCTCGCACGCCCTTCGGGGCGTGCTCGCTTTCTTTTCTTTTATTCAGATTTTATAGAGATTAGATATTCAATCAATGCATGCACATTAGTTGAAGGATTGGATTTCCTACTAAAGAATTCGATGCCTAATTTTTTATGATAGCCAACTGCTTCCTTGGCATTCTTGATAGCTTCATTTCTTCTTGCATGAGTCTTTAGATAAATTTCTCGATCATTTTTCTCGTATTCTCCCAAGTATCTCTTTAATTTTGAGATTATGGTATCAATTTCACATGCAGAATTATTTTTTTCAAAATGGCAAAGTATCCAATATTCAAAACAAGGATTTGAAAATATTAGCTTTATGTCATTATCTTTAGCTAATTTAACAGCACTAGCAATTTGTTGATCTGTGTTCATATCTCTATCAAATATACAAAAGATTTCATCTTCAGCAAAAAAGTTAGCAGAACTTTTTTTAAATTCGATTGCCTCTTGAACCATACCCGCAGGATGTTTTCTAGTTGGGCTCTTAACTTTTATACAAATTTGCCTTATTCTTTCTTCAGATCTAAGCTTCTCGAAGTAATTTTTCTCGGTCTTTTCGCCCTCACAAAAAAGCCAAATAGTTCGTATGCTTCTACGTTTTGAAAAGTGTCTGACCATTTTATCATTTTAATCTGTGTAAGTCTCGTCAACAAAAGGACTTGCCCCAAATCTCCCCTGTAAATATGCTTTCTCAAAATTTAAGTTTTGTCTAATATTAAATTCTAATAATGAGACTAATTGAGTGGAGGCATTTGGTTTTTTTTCACAAAAATAAAGTTGATCTTTTCTGAAGAGTTCATTATCTAAAAGAGAGGTATTATGTGAGGAAAAGATTAATTGGGCATTGTTCTTGTTATGCCTACTGTTAAATAGTTTTATAATAAACTTAACTATACTTGGGTGTAAGCTTGTCTCAATCTCATCTATTATTGCGACCTTCCCAGTCTCTAAAATATCGAATAGTGGTCCAAGCATATCAAATATCTTTTGAGTACCCGCAGATTCTTCAGATAAATTTAATACAATTGATTTGTCTTTTATTTTATGCAAAAATTCAACATTAAAAATTTCTTGTTCTGAATCTTGTTCGGACAATTTACCAGAGCTATCAAAGGTAATTGTTTTTACATTACCCTTTTCTTTCTTAACATTTATGTCTCCTATACCTCCAAAGTCAGAACCTTTTAGAATATTAATAATTTTTTCTTTTATGATTGGGTTTTCTGATATCTTTCTAATTGTGTATCCATGCCATGCGGGGTAATCTATGTTTATGATAATGTAGCCTAAAAAAAATTCTATAACTGGCTTAGTTTTATCATATCCTAATTGTGTAGCTCTAGAAACATAAAGAACATTAGGAATTGTTTGGTTCCCATAGGTTTCTTGTTGACTTTGATCAGTTTTAAATGTGAATCCTTTCTCATTTCTTTTAAAAATTAATGATTCCTTTCTCTTGGGCCAGTAATATAAATACTCTTCGATGATTTTGTCTTCATTACAAGAGAAGCCATAGCGGTATCTAATTTTATTATAAATAAATTCAATCTCAAATTTACTTGGTTTAGTAGCTGACTCTTCATCAAATTTGTAAGGAATTCTTGGAATTTTAGTATTTATGGTAAATGTGTGAGAAGTGGTTATCATTTGCCACATAAAAAAGAGACCATATATCAGGTTACTTTTGCCAGATGCGTTTGCACCAAACACCCCTGCACTTTTAACTAATCTTATTGATCCTTCTTTGATAATATTTTTAGGGAGTTTATTACTTCCGACAGCTTCCATTGTAAGAGTTATTTTATTCTTGATTGACTTAAAATTCTCTATTGAAAAGTCTATAATCATATTATATAAATAAAATTAGGGTTTATAAATCTTTCTAATTTGTAATTTATTTACATAAATATATATTAAATAGTTAAATTTAACTAAATATAAATACTTTTTGCAATTTTATTGCAATTTTCTGTTATATTACTATATTTAATTAATACCTATTTTTAGATATTTTCCGTAGTTTTTTGCAATTTTATTGCAATTTTGTCGAAAATAGGGGCGTTTTCAGCCCAAATTCCCCCCTCTTTCTTTTCCCGAACTCTGTCTTCAACAACATCTTCTATTTACTAATTGCCTTTTTCTCTTTCTATTTTCTTACACTCCTTTTTGTCGCTTTTTTCATTTATTTATCTTACATACCCTAAACTCCCTCATTTTAGATTTTTTCCCTTAAAGCAAATAAGCTATTCCTCGCCAGCCCGAAAATAAAGATTAAGTCTAGCCCCAAAGGGTTCCCACAAGACACGCTTCGCTTTAATCCTAATTTTCGTGGGCTTCGGGCTTATCTGCTTTGTCTTTCTTTCGCAAGCTTCAGAAAGGCACAGGGTCGCAACAATTACAGCTCGTTCCAGAGGTAATTCTTTCTAAAAATGTAAAAATCAGTTCGTTTCAAGTCGGGTATGATAAATAAATTTAACAAAAAGCTGAAAGGAGGTAATTTGAAAAATGGAAAACATTGAAGAAAACGCAAAACAGATTGAAGTGATAGAATCTGTAAAAGGCTACAATCCAGAGTTCATAAGAAACTGCTACGCAGTAGGTTTGTGGATTTGGGCTGAGTTCAAACAGCGACTAAGCCAAGAAGAACTTTCGTTCTTGAAAGAACTTGGCTTTAGATGGAACCAGAAAAGAAAAGTCTGGCAAAATGCTTGCGGTGTCAAAAGAAGACAATCCGCAAGCGATCCTCGAACAAAATACCAAATCATTCGATTTGGCGAGGATTAAAAAAGGGCGAAAGCCCTTTTTTCTTTTAATTTTTTTGTTCAAATATTCCCCTCGTGTAAGCGAAGCAATATTTAAAAATAGGGCTTTCCTACTTCTTAAATGAAAAAAGAGGAAGGTTCTGAAGAATTTAGCATAGTTTCTGCTAAGCCAAAAAAAACAGAGGTTTTAAAAAAAAGAAAGTTCCGCAAAACATTCTTAATGCCCTTGCTTTTAATATTCATTATTCTAGGGATTTTATCAGTTTTTGCTGTTTTGCTGCAACAAACTGATTTTAGCTCTGGAACCTATAATCAGACTCATTATAATGCAAGTGTTGGTGCAGTCCAGCTTAACTTATCATTTGGAAATGGAACTTACACAAGTCAGATTTTCAATACAGGCTCGAATGTGAGCTTGAACAATATGAGTTGGAACTATCAGAGAGTTCAGTGTCCTGCAAACATGTCATATATTAACAAGCTTAATGGATATTGCATTGATAAGTATGAAGCATCAGCACTTGGCTGTGAAATTGTGGGCAAAAATTGCGGGAATTATACTCATGCAAGTTATTGCGCGACTATATGCGTTCCAACAGACGGCATACTTGGAGGAGTAAATTCAGATACAGGGACAACTGCGATAGCACATTCAAGAGCGAATGTTGCTCCTTTTGTAGGAGTTTCGCAAAAACAGGCAAGGCAAATGTGTGCTAATGCAGGAAAGCATTTATGCACAGATGAACAATGGCTTGCTGCTGCTGATTTGAAAGGTCAGTATTACAATCTGCCAACTTCGTTGTCTGCTTCTCCTTATTATTGCGTTGTTGATTCAGGAACTTACTGCAATTACGCTGGAAATTCAAATTACGCTTGCAATACAACTAAATATAAAAATGGAGACTCTGGATGCAATTCATCTGCCGGAGTTTATGATATGACTGGAAATGTTTGGGAGTGGACAAATGAAACAGTCAATTATGTTAAGCCTTGCACTCCTGCAACTTCTGGTTATTGTTATTGGAATGGAACAGGGTGGGGAACTTCAGGAAATGCAAAATTTGGAAATGACGGAGTTTACTATTTAGATAATTCAACTACAAGGTCTGGTTACGCGGTGCTACGCGGCGGCCATTGGGGCGGTGGCGCGGATGCAGGTCCCTTTTGGGCGCATTTGGGTGGTGCCCCTTCGGGTGTGAACTACCTTATCGGCTTTCGCTGTTGCAGTGTTTAATCTGGCACCTGGAATCTGGTAGGAAGCTCGCCGAAGGCGACGCAAAAAAAATTGGTGAAAAAATGGAGAAAAAAAGAGCAAGGATAGATGTTCTAAAAAATAGAACATTTGTTCTAAAAAATAAAACAGAATTGGCAAAAAACAAAAAAGAGGAAAAATGATAGAAGACATGAAAATTTTTCATAGTACATATGAATTCATAAAATGGCTTCATACTCTGTTAAATAAGTTTCCAAAATCAGAGAAATATACCATGGCGCAAAAAATAGAAAATACATCATTAAATTTTTTAGAGAGCATTATCCAATCAAATAATGACTTTAATAAAAAACAATCTTTGCAGAAAGCGATTATTGAGTTAGATAAATTAAGAATTTTTTTCAGGCTTTCTAAAGATTTGCAGCTTATCAGTTTTGAGCAGTATGAATATGGCTCCAATCTAATAAATGAAATAGGCAGAATGCTGGGAGGTTGGTACAAGAAGTATATTGATATTCCTGCATAGGAATGGGCTGGATTGTAATCAGCGGGCGCGGTGAAACGCGGCGGCAATTGGGACAATGGCGCGGATGCAGGTCCCTTTTGTGCGAATTTGAATAATGCCCCTTCGAATGTGAACAACAATATCGGCTTTCGCTGTTGCAATAGTCCTCAACGCCAGATTCATGTTCTTTACGGAGATAATGAACAGTGCAAGAGGACCACATCAATCCAAATCCAAGCTGAAAAGCTGAATATTAAAATAGAAACCAGAGGTTAGTAAGACGAAGCAAAATACTGATTGAAACCCGCTGGTTTCATTATCACAAAAATAAAATGAAAACACACAAAAATTTATTTCAAGAAGTCTGTAAATTTGAAAATCTTTATAAGGCTTATCTAAAAGCAAGAAGAGGAAAAATGAATAAGAAAGAGGTTCTTGAATTTACATATAATCTAGAAAATGAACTGCTTAAACTGCAATATGAACTAAAAAATCATACTTACAAAACTGGGAAATACAGGCATTTTATCATCTTTGAACCAAAAAAGAGAATAATATCTGCTCTGCCTTTTAGAGACAGAATTGTTCATCATGCAATTTGCAATGTTATAGAGCCTATCATTGACAAAACTTTTATTTATGACTCTTTCGCTTGTAGAAAAGGAAAAGGTACTCATGCAGGTGCAGACCGAATCCAAAAATTCATAAGAAAAGCTAAAAATTGTTATGTCCTTAAGTGTGATGTTTCAAAATATTTTCCAAGCGTAAATCACGAAATTCTAAAGCAAATTATAAGAAAAAAAATCACAGACAAAGAACTCTTGCAGTTGCTGGACCAGATAGTAGACAGCCCAAACCAAGGGACTTTTGATGAAATGCAAGAAGCACAAAATTCGGGGAATAAGGGGATTCCTATCGGCAACTTAACTTCACAACTTTTTGCTAATCTCTATTTAAATGAGATGGATAAATACGTAAAATACACTCTAAAAATAAGATATTACATCAGGTATATGGATGATTTTATTATTATGCATAAATCTAAGGCATATCTGCATGAAATAAAAGAAAAAGTCAGGCTATTTTTTATTTCAATGGAATTAACAATGCATCCAAAAAAAGCGAATGTCGCCCCAATAGTGCTTGGAATTGATTTTCTTGGCTATAAGATTTTTAACAATCACAAATTAGTCAGAAAAAGCACGGTCAAGAGATTTTTAAGAAACATAAAAATAAAGATTAAAGATTATGATGCGGACGTAATCAGTTTTGATAAATTACTTGAATCTTTTAATTCATGGGTAGCTTACATGGACTATGGCAATTCTTACAATTTGCAAAAAAGTTTGAACGAGAGGTGTTTTAAAAATGTTATGTAAATTTTCAAAAAATAAAGTATTGTTGATACTTGGCATCCTTATGCTCTTTTTATTAAATACAAATTTTGTTTTTGCTGAATATAATTACTCGACTGGAAGTGCGGTATATGGCATACTTGCTGACACTGGGAATACTAACATAACTGGCGCTTTGAATTTGACATTACAAGTTGGAACTTGTTTTTTTGCAAACTGCTCTGATATCAACTGGTCTGCGATTTACACCAACGCAACTTATACTTCTCTTGCATCTTTGAGCAATACAACCTATTTTCAGTACAGGGCAGCATTCTCAACACAAAATCAAAACTACACGCCATATTTATTTAATATTTCCATATTTTATACCTATCTTGACACAACTTCCCCTTTATTGAATTTTGTTTATCCTACTCCTGAAAACAATTCAGGAGCATCGGGACAGTTCACTATAAACGCTACTATTACTGAATTAAATCTTAAAAATGCAACTTTAAATTGGAACGGAACTTTAATCTTTTTTAATTCAAGCAATGAAACTCTGACTGATTTAGGGGATGGGAATTGGCTTTTTACATATAATAAGTCAGGACTTGTTGTTGGGCAAAGTTATACCTACTCTCTTTCTGTTTCAGATTATGCTGGAAACGCAAACAGCACAGAAACAAGGACAATAAGAGGGAATACTGCGCCAAGCATCGTCTCTCTGCAATATTCTCCGAATGATACTGCATCTCTGGATCCTGGGGTGATTGTTGCAATAACTATAAACGTGTCTGACACAGATAATAATTTTGATTCAGCAATATTGCAGTGGAAAAATTCAACAGATGGGTGGAATAATATTACAATGGAAAATCTTACTTCAAAGGATTATTATACTGTGTTAAATACAAGCCTAACTCTTCCAGATTATGAAGACAACTTAACTTTTAGGGTTTTAGTCAATGACACAACTGGAGATTCTGCAACAAGCAGCAATTATGCTATACAGAACTTTTGGGACTGTACATGGAATGCCACATCAGACTTGGGTCCAACTTCGGGCTGGGATGAAAACAAGTTTATAGGGAACATAACTCTAAACAACACAGGAGATTATAATTATTCAAATAAACACTGTTCTCTTGATTTCAGATTAACTTATGACTTAACCGAAGGCAGGGTGTATCTCAATGGAGATTATGTAAAGCCAACCAACATCATCACGATTGATGCCGGAGATAATTATGTTGTTGAGGTAAATGCAACTTTCTTGTCAGAGATTAAGAGCGAGAATGGGATAATAACTACAAGTGAAATAAGGTCAAGGTCAGCAACATCAAGCAGGGGTACAACCTTTGTTTTAGTATCAAATCAAGCAGGTCCTTATCTCTATCAGTCAATTACCACTTATCCAGCATCAGTTTATCTGACTTCTGGAAACTTTTCACTTAATGGATATGTGAGAAATTTGATGGGGGACGGCACAGAGAATAATACTGCTTATAATGTAAGCTTTTATTGGGATTTGCCTTCTGGGCTAATAAATTCATCTGGAAATCAAAATACTAGCTTTGATAATTTAACTAATAATAGCTTAATTTACAACCCCCTAATTGTTGGATTTTCAAGCTTGTCTTCTATGACTCCGGGTGTTGATGAAGTTTATCTGCATTCTCAAGGATATGATAAAGACGGAAACCTGATTGTTGATGCAAACAATGATACTTTACTATCAAATAGCATCAGCATAAATTTTTTATGCTACAACGCAAGTGATGGCATCTGCGTTTCTGGATGTGGTTACACTCTTGATTCTGATTGTAAAGCTCCCGAAACTCCAGGTAATCCAAGTGGAGGTGGAGGAGGCGGTGGCGCAGCTAGCACATCGGATACTATAATGAGCAAGGCAGATTTTGAATTTGTTAGAGGCAACACCAGCGAAATCATAATTCCTTTTATCAATAAAGATGAAAATACAACAATGACTAGCTTAGAATTTTCTTTAGAGGGCGATATTGCCAAGTATATTAGTGTTTCTCCTTCAAGTATTGCAAGTTTAGGACCGCAGGAATCTATAGATCTTCATTTAGAAATAAATTCTCCGGGATTTATCCAGCTTGGCAAACAAGCATTGGTTCTTGTGATTAAAGGTATGCTTGGAAAGGAAAGTTATAATGAAAGAAGAATAATTGTTCTTCAGGTAAATGACATATCAAAAAGCGATGCGGAGCAGTTAGTCAATGAATCGGGGGTATTGCTTGAGAGGTTTAAAGCAGCTGGTTTAAATTATTCAGAAGTTGACAGATTGTTTGACAGCATACAGGAATCTTTTAATGATTTAGATTATTCCACGCTTCAGGATTCATATAATAAATTGTCAGAAATTGTCAATTCAGCAATTGAATCAAAGAAAATAATTAGTGAGATAAGGAGCTTGATTGCAGATGCTAAGAAGAAAGGAATTAGTGTTTCTGGAACTGAAAAAATTCTTGATTTGGCAGAACTTTCTTTTTCAAGGAATGATTTTACCATGGCTTTATCAAGAGCTCAGGAAGCAAGGACAACATTTGCGCTTGAAACAAAGGGCGAGGGCACAAGCATAGTCTATTACTTAAGATATAAAACAAAAGAAGTTGTTTTTTTAGCTTTATTTTTATTTGTCATTGTATTTGCGGGATACAAGACAACTAATCTCCAGATAATAAGAAATAAAATCATGAAATTAAAGGAAGAGCAGAAAGTAATAGAGTCCCTTCTGAGACTAGTGCAGAGAAGAACATTTGAAGAGAAAAAAATGTCCATGGAAGAATATCAAGAGTCTATGAATTATTATGAAAAGAAATTATCCCAGATAATCGAAGAGTTAATTGAACTTGAAGGGAAAAGAGTCCAAGCATTAAAGTTTACAACCAATGAAAGCAGGCTAAGAGCAGAAAGAGAAAGAATAATAGGTATGATTAGGGAAATCCAAAAACAATACCTAAAAGAAAAGAAACTGGAAACAAAAGAGTATGAAATAAGAGTTGAAAGTTATAACAGAAGATTGGGGCAGATAGATGGGGCAATTGCAACTTTGGAAGCTAAAAGAGATTTGAAAAAGGACAAAGGCAGGGGATTTACACTAAAATGAAAATGAACAAAGATATTAAAAAAAGAGCACTATACTTAAACTGCGGTCTCTGTTTTTTTCTAGTATTTTTTGTGATTGTTTCGCTTGCAAGCACATTGGTTAGTGCCCAAAATCTCAAGACAAAGAGCACTGAATCAGTTCAAGCTAAAACTTTAATTTTAAATGCAGAAAAATGCCTTGAAGAAATGCAAAACAGAGAAATTAATGTTGTTAGGGCAAATGAATCATTACAGCAGGCATTTCAGTTGTACTCGGCTCAGATAGCACTTGAAGAAAATGGAAGAAGTGCAAATTATAAGCTTGTGAATCAATCTGCACTCGAAGTTTGTCATATAAAAGATATTGCATTTGAAACACAAGATGAGATGGCCATATTTGATAAAACATGGAATTCTGCATCAAAAGAGTTAAATATTTCTTCAATAAGCAAAACATACGATGATATCCATAAGTCTTTTATTCAAGAAAGATTTGAAGATACTGTAACTCTTATCAACCAAGGATATATCACTCTTTCGAATTTTGAGTCCAGCCAAACTGCTTTAAATGTCTTTTATGCGGCAACAACGAGGTCAATTAAGGATTTTTTTGTAAAGAATTGGAAAATATTGTCTGCGATAGTAATTGCGATAATCCTTCTCTTGATTATTTTTTGGAAAACAATTAAAAAATCAATCATACAAAATAAGCTGAATAATATGTACGCAAGAAAGTCTGCTATAGACAAACTTGTTAAAAAAATACAATATGATTATTTCAAGAAAAAGACAATGTCTGAAACAGAGTACAATGTAAAGATTAAGACTTTTGGTGATATGACTAGAGAAGTTGACAGGCAGCTTCCAGAAATTCGAGAGCAGTTAGCGAAGATTGATAAAAAAAGGCTTTTTGCAAATCAAAAACAAGGCAAAAAAAATGAAAGCATTATCTTTAAAAAGTAGAAAGTATAGTAATATTTGTAATTAAGAGGAGTAATATGGCTAAAAAAAAGAGAAAAAAAGCTGAAAAAAGGCAGGTTGTTGTCCGCGCAACTACTAAAAAAGAAAATAAAAAAGATAAAGAAGCATATATGAAAATAGGAATCCAAGGGCTTGATGAACTTTTTAAAAAAGGCTATGGCATACCCTTTGGCGACTCTGTTCTTATTGAAGGTGGTCCAGGAAGTGGGAAAACAGTCTTTTGCCTTGCAGCAATAAATGGGCTGTGTAAACAAGGAAAAAAATGCTTGTATATGAGTTTTGAAGAACCCGAAGAAAGATTGATAAGCCATATGAAAAACTTTAATTGGGATGTCGATAATTATATTCAGAAAGGGTTGTTGAGGATAAGCAGATTTGATGCATTAGACATATCTCGAAGCGTTGAAGCCCTATTAAGTGCAGCTAAACAAGAGCTTTTAATCGAAGTTGACCCTGTTCTATTTCCAGAGGATTTTAAGCCAGATTTTGTGGTGATGGATTCCCTTACAAGCATAGCAAGCGCATTTTCAGGGCAGGATTCAAGATTTAGGATATACATGGAGCAGCTCTTTAGATATTTAGAGAAAAATGGAATAACTAACTTCTTGATAAGGGAAGTTTCCACGCCCTCGCATATAGGCAGTACATTCAAAGAAGAAGGGGCAGCTGTTTCATTCCTTTCAGATGGAATAATAGTATTGTACAGTGTAAGGTATGATGATGGAGGAAGAGGGGGAGCAGTTGAAATATTGAAAATGCGTGGAGTTGATTTTGATAAGAAAACTGTTGAGTTTAAGATAGTTGACAAGAAAGGAGTATTCATTAATCCCAAAAAAATTCTGAAAAAAGAAGAAAGAGATGGTTTTACTTTGACATAAGTTTCAAGTTTGAAAAATAGCTCTTTAGTATGCTCAATTTATTCTTAATTCTAAAACTATCTTTTAATATCTCAGAATAGTTTATTCCCATGTTTTATACTCTATTGAGAATTTAAAACTTTAAAATCCTTTTTTATTAGATTATCTAAAAAATAAAAAATGGGCGATTCATAAAATAAGACTTTAAGTCTTTTAAATTTAACTATCATTTGTCATTTTCAAGTGATACTATTAGAAAGCTTTATATATACTGGAAAATATATGTTAAAAGATAACAAAGAACCCTAGATGGCGTTAAAGAGTCTGATAGGAAAAGTTATGAATATCGAGCTTCGGAAACACTCAAAGATTTTGAAGGTCGGGGAGTCACGGCCAATACTCTCGAACATTTCTTTTATTACTTTTAAGATTCCTATTATTACTTTATTTAAGGAGGGCATCTAACATGCCAACCCTCAGATTAAATCTGGGGGTTTTTGTTTTATTTTTGTATAAAGGGGTGAAGAATGGTAAATAAGACCACTTTCTTGCACTGCCGTTTAGATTTTGAGACAAAGAATAAGCTGAAACATAAGGCAGGGGAGCTAGGCTTAGACTTAACAGAGTTCATAAGGAAGATTGCTGAAGAAGATATTGTTATTCTTGATAAGAACATTGCAAAGCTGTTTGGGGCTATAGGGCTGGAAGTTAAAGATAAACGTGTTGCTGACAGCAATACAAAGTTTAAGTATTTGAGAGAATAAAAGAGTTTATGGAATTACAAATACTAAAACCAGTTAATGAAACCATTGATATTCAAAATAAAATTTGGTATACTTCCAGCGATTGTGCTTGGAATGTCATAAGATTAAAAAAGGAGATTTTAGATGAATTTCCCCAGTTAAAAGAGAGAAAAGGCAAATCTTTCTGCAAAATGATTCATCATAAAGGCTATATACAACTTGAAAAAGCCATTAGAAAAATGAAAAGGACTGGTGAAGCCATACCTATTTTATTGTTCTTTTATAAAGAAAAGAAGGGTATTCAAGATCAACAAGAATAGGTTCATTTATTCATTCAATAACAAAAAGAGACTTGTCCATTCTTGGCTCTTCATCTTCTTTTTCAGTTTGTCAATCTCTTTTTGTTGTTCTTTCAATTTCTGTTCTAACTCTTTTGGTTTCATTCTAACTCCCTGATTATGTCTACCTTTCCTTCAGCAATTTTCATAAACTCTGTAAATTTTTTCATCTGTTCTTCCATCTGGTCTACCCTTTCTTGCAAGATTCCCTTATCTTTCTCTGATTTTGTAAGTCTTTGTTCAATCTCGGTTTTTGTGACATCAATGAACATATCTTCCTCTGAAATTGTATCTTTCATACCAAGAAGTTCTGAATAATAATGGATTTTATCTGATTTTTTCCAGCCAAACCTATATTTTAGAGCTGATTCTGACTTGTATCTAGGCAGCCAATAACAACAAGAAATATGTCTAAAGTCATACATAGATAGTTCAGAATACTTTGCACCAGCTTCACTTGTTCCATCTCCAAAAAGATCTATGGCAATTCTTTTGAGATACTTGTTTACAGTTTGTGGTTTTATATCAAATAAATAATCTTCACTCTTTAATTTTTTGTTTTGTATATACTCTTTTATCAATTCAGAGCAGATCATAAGCTTAAATCTCCTGCCAAATGTTTTGCTTATTTCTTCTCTAATGTGAAGTTCCTTACAGTTGTTGTATAGATCAGAAACTTTAACATTCATTAGTTCTGTTGGGCTTCTTATTCCAGTATCAAATAAGAACAGCATTAAAACTTTGTATTCATATCTGGCAGTCTCACATAATTTTCTTACCTGTTCTTCTGTTAAGTAAACCCATTTTGGTTTTTCTTGCCTTGTATCTAAGTCTGTTGTAATATCTGGGATTTCTATTCCTTTTTTCTTGTTAATCTTTTGATGCCAGTGCCAGAACGCTTTGTAAACTTTGGCATAAGTATCAACAGAAAGATAACCCTTGCCATCTTTCCTTGTTATCACGCCGTTTTTCATATCTGAAAAGAAACCAACAAGTTGTTCTTCTTTTATATCAATAACTCTATCAATATTAAACATTTCTTTAAACTTTATTGCAAAGAAACAAAGTTTTTCTTTCAATGTATTAAGCCTGATATAGCTTCTTGATCCCTTTAGGTTTTTAGAGGATATATTCACCCCTTTTTCCATGTCACCTAGGTATTGTAAAATAATATCTGAGTTAAATACGCTTATTTTTGGAATTCCACTTTTAACTTTATCTTTCCAAGCGATATACCTTTCTTTATGCTTATATGGATCAATTTTCATGTTCTTAGTATGCCTTTTTTATTTATATTGTATCGGCACACACTTCGGACACATGAAAAACCATTAGAATTAGACTGCTTTTTGTCCAATTACTAATGAAAAAAACCGTCTCTTAAAATTGGACAAAAAGTCATACGCCCGCACCGGGATTCGAACCCGGGTTGCAACCGTGACA
>Ga0268276_1001963_pt1 | contig 18549 bp, 14 predicted proteins | sample saktaG_4_FD_190145 | JGI IMG/M metagenome (GOLD analysis project Ga0268276, IMG submission 190145) | Saline water microbial communities from Sakinaw Lake, British Columbia, Canada - sak_2010_1_5_45m | ecosystem: Environmental > Aquatic > Non-marine Saline and Alkaline > Saline ...
AAGAAGATTGAATTTAAGACTTTTATCTCTAAACAAGTGAATGATTGGTTTATTGAAAGTATAGAAATTGTTCGATTCATTTAGTGTTAAAGTTACTTCATTTCCACCAAGTGATACAATCAAATGTACATCAAATCCTTTTATTACAAAAGACGAGAACAATTCTTTAGCCAAGTCAATATCAAATACTTTGGATAATTTTCTAGCGATGTTGATGTATCCATCAATCATCTCAGATAATTTCCCTAGTTTTTCTATCCTTAATCTAATATCAGAGATGAGACCATACGTCTCAAGTCTTTCACTTAATGGTAATCCATCTAGACTCTTATAAAGCCTTTCTTTCTCCAATTCAAATTTGGATAAAGTGGGCTTTTTCATTTCCCTAAGCCTAGCTGTGATTGCTGCCTTGTTATCAACTAGATGTTTTGCCATTTGCATCATACCCTCTTTAATATATTCAAATCGAAATGATACTCGTTCTCCATTCTTATGGCCAAGTAACATTTCAACTTCATATTTGTTCTGATGCTTTTCAACTATCCTGGTTAAGTATTTTCCTAAATCTAGAGAATAGAAGTAGTAAGCATATGGACTGATACGATGTGTTTCACCCTTATGCTTATTCTTGGTATTGTTATCTCTAATCTTTTGAACTAGATCATATTTATCTCTTGAGACAATCCCAGGATGGTTATTTCTAACAAGGTACTGACTTACTCTACCTAAAGCATAATCCACATTCTTAATAGATTTTCCATAGAGAGTTTTTTGGAGCAGATTGTCACCAGTGTATTTCTCATTGGTAAGTATTGTTTCAATGGTTGACTGACACCAGACTTCATTTCCCTTCGGTGATGGAATCTTATTATCCTTAAGCATTTGAATAATCGGTTTGTATCTAAGTCCTTGAAGATAACTATCAAAGATGAAGGTAATCATTTTAGCTTCATCTTCTTTGATGGCAAAGGTTTCCTTTTCTATATCATAACCATAAAGTCTAGTCGTTGTATTACCGCCACGTTTCATCTTTTTCATAATAGACCATTTGGTATTGGTGGATATCTGATTGGATTCCTCTTCAGCATAGGCAACAAGCACTGTTAACATAAAATCTATTGTTGGATCCAATGTCGACATATTTTCCTTTTCAAAGAAGATTTCAATCCCAATCTTTCTTAACTCTTGAATTGCTCCAATGACATTAATTGTATTTCTACCAAACCTAGAGATGGATTTAGTCACGATTAAGTCAATGCCACCAGCACGTGCTAAATCCATCATTTTTTGGAACGAGGAGCGTTTGTTTGTCTTACCTGACTCTTTATCCGCATAGATACAAATAAGCTCGTAATCAGGGTTTTTTAGGATGCTTTTGGTGAGTTCTCCAACCTGGAGTTGATAACTCGAATCCTGACGACCTTCGAGTGTGGAAACTCTTGCATAGATAGCGACTCTTTTCTTTTTCTTGATACCTGGAACAACGGGTATAGCAATAACATTATTCATGAAGTATCACCTTGTAGTTTAATCCCATCTTTAGATCATAATCGATATGTAGGTTTTCAAGTAAAACAGGTCGTTTTGTTAATTCATTCATGAGTGGTAGAAGTTCATGAGTTTCATGTGATTTTGATATGACTAGAATAAGTTCACCAGATTGATGAATCATGATGCCAAAGAGATGCTTATAGAAAAGCGGATGAATCTCTTCATTGGGATTTTCGTAGAGTTTTTCTAACGATTCCAATGTCGATACATTTCTTTGGTGATGCATCATGTCTTTTCTTATCTTATGAATCTTACCGTTAACAATCTTTTCTTCCTTAGTGATACCCTCTAGTTCATTTATCTCTGCAGTAGCCTTAATGTTACCCACTTCAGTGAGTTCTTCACTCAAGGATTCAAAACGCTTATAAAGGCTATTTAACGTGTAATTAGGCTTTATGTATTCAACAATCCTTTGATAGATATCATCATTTAATAATATATCCTTTATCGCCTTGCTAATAGTATCATCTACTAAGGTTGAATCCACCCAATTGGCTTCACATGGTTTCATATCTGTTTTGGTGTGTCTACAATCAAGCATGATTTTTGGTTCATTTCTAACGAAACCTAGATGATGACGTCTTAAGGTTCTACCACAAGACTTACAGTAAATAAGGTTTGTTAGTGGATACTTAGTCACTAGATTCTTTGAGTAGTGTTCTTTATCGTTATAAATCGTTTGAGCGATTTCATAAAGAGCAGAAGGAATAATCGCTGGATGTGAGTTCTTAACATAATACTTATTCTCGATATTATCGTTTAGCACTTGTTTATGAGTTAGATAATCAAGCGTGACTGTTTTTTGTAAGATGGTATTTCCGGTATATTTCTCATTCGTTAAAATGGTTCGTACACTGCTATAACTCCATAAAGGCTTTGATGATGCTGGAATCCCTTTTTCTTCAAGTATCTTTCTAATGTCATTAATGTTATAACCTTCGATAAATAGAGAGTAGATGAACCTAACCACTTCAGCTTGAGATTCATTAATCACAAGCAATCCATCTTCATCTTTGGTATAACCATAGATCTTTGGAATATGTGCTTTACCAGCTTTGAATCTCTTTTCAATCGACCATTTCACATTTGTTGATATGCTTCTTGATTCCTCTTGAGCAATAGAAGAAAGAATTGCTAAAGTGAAATCAATCTTTGGATCATCTGAATATAGATTTTCCTTTTCAAAATAGACGATACAGCCAATCTGTCTGAGCTCTCGGACTAAAGATAAAACATCCACTGTGTTTCTAGCAAAGCGAGAAATAGACTTGACTAGAATCAAATCAACTTCTCCAAGTCTTGAGAGTTCAATCATTTTCATGAACTCTGGACGTTTCTTTGTTTGAGTGCCACTAATCCCTTGATCAGCAAACATGCCTATAAACGTCCAAGCTTCATTTTCTTTGATTCTTGATGTGTATTCTTCAATTTGAGCTTTATATGAATTGATTTGGTCTTCATCATCTGTGGATACTCTCGCATATGCACAGACCCTTTTCTTTCTCATGACTTCGTTCGTTACCTGGTTGATGAATTTGTTGCTTGGTTTAATGACTTCTACGGTTCTCATAGTAATTCCTCCTAAAAATAGTGTTGTTTGTTATATACCTTAAATTAGATGCTTTGTGTTACATTACTTCACTTCTTATTCATTTTATCTAAGACATCAGGGAACTTTAGGGGTCAAACTGAAGACTTGTTGAACAAATAGAGAAAAAATGTGAATTAGTCTTCAGTTTGACCCCTAAATAAAACAAATCATCCCTATACAATAGCAATAAAGCTAACGAAAGGATGATTTAAAAATGGATGAATATTTAAAAGTTAACGAAGTAGCAAAACGTCTCAAAGTATCAAGAAAGACAATCTCTAGGTACATTAAAGCAGGGAAACTCAAAGCATTTTGTATTGGCACTCAATATAGAATCTTTGAATCCAGTTTAAATGCTTTAGTGGTTAAGACGACGAAGAATGGAAGTGACTTAGATGAATGATATTGCAGATAACCATTACATCATTGAGTTTTTCTGGATGACTAAACTAGGGCTTACACCAAATGAACTGAGAGTCTATGCACTCATCTATTCATATTCACAAGATGGACAAGGCAGTTATTATGGAGCAATCAGCTATATTCAAAAGCGTTTATCCATTAAAGCAAGATCGACTGTATTTCAAATACTCAAGAGTTTAAAAGAGAAGAAATTGATTGAAAGGAAAGAATCAATGTTCAATAATTTAAAATCAATTGAGTACACAGCATCACCAAATAGTTATGCAAATATAGAAATCGAACCCCCCGTCCGAAAATCGGACGGGGTTAGTATGATTACCGAACCAGATGCAGTTCAAAAATCGGACACTAGGGGTACGAAAATCGGACCCAATAATATATCTAATACTAAAGGTTTTATATCCAAGGGTAAATCCAAAGATTTAATAGATAAAAAAGATAAAACGAATATAAGAGATAAAGATGTAAATACGCCTGAATATTCTGATAATTCATTTGATTTTAAAGAGTTTGGGAAAAACCATATCTTCACCAGATATTTAATCTATGAGAAGTATTTAACTCAAGCTGATAAAAGAGAATATTTTAGATATGATCGTCTTTTCAATAAAATGACGGAAGATGAAGGATGGGAGTTTAAACACATCAAATCGATGGTTCAGTACTTCATCTATCATTATCACGATAGACTAAAAGTAAAAACCTCGGTTTTTCCTGATGGAACAGTTTATCAAACCACACCTACAGCAAATGAGAAAATCGATAATAAATATGCATATTTTGTTGCATCAATAAAAGATGGGAAGAAAGCAATGAACAAGCAAAATTGAATAATTTTATAAAAATGTCACTGAATTGCCCTTTATTTCTTTAATTGTCTTAAGTATTTTATCAAAAAATGTTAAAATACACTTAATAGACTTGCAAATTAATGAATTGCAGTTAGGGGGAGATTATGTGATTGTTTATTCAGGAACAATCTCAAAGTTCAATAATGATGTAGACAACGGCATTATAGCCGATTTAGTAAAACTTGAACTTGAAAAAAGAAACATTAATAATAATAATGAGTCAGAATTCAGATCTTGGGATAACTCTCTTCTTCATATGAAGAACGTTTTAGATGTTCCAGAAATCAATAAGGATATCAGAGTAGCAATTGAGTATCAAATACCAGCAACCTCAAAAAGAGTCGATTTTATTATTGCTGGTAAAGATGAAAACGAAAAAAGTAATGTTGTAATCATTGAACTTAAACAATGGGAAGAAGCAAAGAGAACTAGTCGAGAGGATATAGTAACAACATATTTGGCTGGAGCAAACAGAGCAGTCACTCATCCCTCTTATCAAGCATATTCATATGCAAAAATTATTGAAAACTATAATGAATACGTACAGAAAAAGGATATTAAACTATACCCTTGCTGTTACCTGCACAATTATAAAGAAAAGTTTAGAAGTGAAATTGATAATGAGCTATATGAAGATATTATTAAAATCGCACCAATGTACCTTAAGCAAGATACAAAAAAACTCAGAGAATTCATAAAAAAATATATATCTAAATCAGATAATGGCGAACTGCTTTATCAAATTGATCATGGAAAGATAAGACCTTCTAAGGCTCTTCAAGATACCATTGTTTCCATGATTAACGGTAATCAAGAGTTCTACATGATTGATGAACAAAAAGTTGTTTTCTCTACAATAAAGAAATTAGTGGAAAATGCAATCTCTACAAACGAGAAATATACGATTATTGTTGAAGGTGGTCCAGGAACTGGTAAAAGTGTAATTGCAGTGAACTTATTAGCTGAATTTAGAAGTTTAATGGTCAACTATGTAACTAAAAACGCTGCGCCTAGAAATGTTTACTTTTCTAAGATGAGACAAGGCAACTTCAAATTAAACTATGTAAAAAATCTATTTAAAGGATCTGGAGCATATGTTGAGTCTAAACAAAATGATTTTGATTGTCTTATTGTTGATGAAGCGCATCGATTAAATAAAAAATCGGGTATGTTTATGAATCTTGGGGAAAATCAAATTAAAGAGATAATCAATGCATCAAGAGTAAGTGTGTTTTTTATTGATGAAGACCAGATAGTAACAACTAAAGATTTTGGTTCTATTGAAGAAATCAAAATACAAGCAAGATTGCTAGGTAGTAAAATTTATAGTGGTGATGAGTACCGATTAACATCTCAATTTAGATGTAATGGTAGTGATGGCTACATTTCATTTTTAGATAATCTATTGGGGATAAGAAATACTGCGAATTATGATGGCTTTGATTTAGATTATGATATCAGAGTATATGATAATCCCACGCTGATGAGAGATGAATTAAGATTAATGAATCAAATTAATAATAAAGCTCGAATGATTGCTGGATATTGTTATGAATGGGTCACACAAAAAAGTAGTGGTGAAGAAATATACGATATTGAGTTAGAAAATGGATTTAAAGCAAAATGGAACTTTAACTCAACCAACACATGGGCTATTGATGAAGATTCATTTGAACAAGTTGGTTGCATTCATACAGCACAAGGTCTAGAATTTGATTATGTGGGAATAATAATAGGTAAAGATTTGAAACTAGTAGACGGAAAAGTTGTTACAGATTACACTCAAAGAGCAAAATCTGATGCGAGTTTAAAAGGGATTAAAAGTAAAGGCAACTATGATTTAGCGGATCGAATAATCAAAAATACTTATAAGACATTAATGTCAAGAGGGCAAAAAGGTTGTTTTGTTTACTGCGAAGATAAACCACTTAATGAGTATATCAAGAATAAATTAGATAGTAGAAGTCAAATAAGAGCCAAATAAGTAAAATGGCAAAATCTTAAATAAGAGCACCATACTTACTAAGTAAGAGAAAAATGATAAAAATATTATGATAAATTTGAAAAGGAAAAGTATATGGGAAACAATGTATGTTCCGATGGAACAATAGTCTATAATTCACCAAATGAAATAATAAAAGGTCAACCCCTAAAAGATAAGTTCGAGTCACTTATGAAAATGAACGGTTTTACTCTTATGTGGGTTAATAAGAAAAATGCACCAAGTGAATTTGAGTTGTCTTTTCAAAAACATCAAACATATCGTATAGTAGCATATCTGAAGTGTGTATCTGAAGCTGGTTGGAGTGATAAACCAAGCATGAAAAGAGTACAAGTGTCGAATGTGAGATTAGTAGACAATGAGAAATACATAGACACAAATTTTCATCAAACCAACTTAATTTTAGGCATTTATTTTTTTAGAGATAATGTAATAATGGTTGGTTGGGATGCATACAAATATGTATACCATAATAAAAATAGATCTTGTTACGTAGATATTGATGCATTAAAGTTAGGAACGGTTGAAGGATTTCACCAGGGTGAAGTGAGTAAACAAAAAGTTTGGGTTTTTACCCCAAATAATTTTAAATACTTCTTAGATTCATATATAAAATACAATAATATAGAGAGTTGATAATGATGAAATTACTAAATGAAGGATTTAAATACATTGATCTATTTGCTGGTATCGGTGGTTTTCACCAGGCAATGAAAAAAATGGGAGGAGTATGCGTATTTGCGGCTGAATTAAATGAAGAGACAGCAAAAACCTACACTTTAAATTATCAAATTGAATCCCATTTTGATATTACAAAAATCAATCCATCTGATATTCCAGCACATGATGTTCTTTGTGCTGGGTTTCCGTGTCAATCATTTTCGAAAGCAGGTAATCAAAAGGGGTTTAATGACGTTAGAGGTGTTCTGTTTTTTGATATTGTGCGCATTTTGCATTATCATCTTCTAATTAATGGTGGTCCCAAATTTTTATTGCTTGAAAATGTTAGAAATATAGTAAGTCATGACTCAGGTAAAACATGGTTGCGTATCAAAGAGGAACTGATTAAATTAAACTATAACGTTATAGAAACCCCTTTAATTGTAAGCCCTCATTATTTTGGAATACCACAATTGAGAGAAAGAGCAGTTATTTTAGCTGTGAGAAATGATATATATAATCAAGAAATTAAACTATATATTGACAAACAAAGTAGAAATTCCACCAATATTGATCAGTTTCTAGTTACAAAAAGTACTGATGAATATAAATTACAATCATTCAAAATTTCAGATTACGAAAACAAAGTATTAGAAATGTGGGACGATTTTTTTAACGGCATAAAAGAAGAAGTTATTGGTTTCCCCATATGGTCTGAATATTTTCTAAACAGTGAGATTAACCCGAATTACCCAGAATGGAAAAAGGAATTTATTCGCAAAAATATAAGTCTTTATAATAATAACAAAAGTTTTATTGATAAGTGGATTATGAAATATGATCAGTTATCGTGGGTTTTAAAAACACATAAAAAATTTGAATGGCAAGCTGGAAACACCATTAAGTCAGTATTTGATGGAATTATTCAATTCAGAACTTCTGGAGTGAGAGTGAAACAACCAAGTGTTTTCCCCGCATTAGTTGCTATGGTTCACATTCCTATTATCGGAAGAAAAAAAAGATATTTAACACCAAGGGAATGTGCAAATTTACAGAGTTTTCCTGAAGATTTTAAAATCAATAGCAATATAAGATTAGCGTATAAACAATTTGGTAATGCAGTTAATGTTGATGTCATATATAATGTTTTTAATAAATTTCTAGATTCTATTGGAGGCGATTTAGATGCTTAAAGGAGAGTTCAAAGTACCAATTAGACCAGATTCGAGTATATTAGCAAAATATGCTTCTTTTCCATATAAACTTGAAGCTGCTTTTAGTGAATTTATAGACAATTCAACACAGAGTTATATCTCAAATTCAAAAGTATTAAAAGAAAAACTAAGTCAGGATAAGTGCACAATAAAAATAGAAATTTATCAAGACAAGATTGTTATTGAAGATAATAGTTTTGGGATGAATGTATCTGATTTTAAAAGAGCTTTGAAATTAGACTCCCCACCAGAAGACACATCAGGTAGAAATGAACAGGGAATGGGTTTAAAAACTGCAGCAACTTGGCTAGGTCGAGTATGGACTGTTGATACAACCGAGTTTGGAAGCGATGATAGATATTTCGCCGAAATAAATGTTGATAATGTCAAGATTAATAAACCGGAGGAAATAAATGCACAAATTTTCAGTGCAAACGCTGATGATCATTTTACTATTGTTACAATAAAAGAACTTAATCAAAGAATTACAGTGAATAAGGTGGAAAAATTAAGTAAAAAACTATCAGAGATTTTTTTTAAAGATTTAAGTAATAAACTTTTGGTATTAATCATCAACAAGCAACTGGTGAAATATGAATTACCTAAATTTAGAAAGAATACCGAAACAGGAAATGAATACTTGGATTTTTTCGAAGGATCTGTCTATTTTGAAAATCAAGAGTATAAGTATGAAGGCTGGGCAGGTATTAGAGAAAAAGCTAGTGTTGGGGATTCTGGATTTACACTTTTACACAAAGGTAGAGCAATAATAACTAACTATAGACCTTATGCATTATTAGGTAAGCCAAATTCTTTTCCATATCAAAGAATAATAGGAGAAATTCAATTTAGCAATAATCTTGAACCCTCACACACAAAAGACACATTTCAGTGGGAGGGGTTATTGGAAGAAGAACTACTTTCTTCTATTAGCACAAAGATACATTCACTTAAATCTATAGCTACAAAACTGAGAAAAGATGTTGATGGAGAAGAATTAGTAACAAAAAAAGTGGTAGAAAACACAAAAAAATCATTTCAAACTCTAAAAGATATTAACGTTGATTTTTCAAATGGTAAAACGGAGAATTCAAATGATACAAATTCTTTGGATAGTTCTAACTTTGGAGACGATGTGATTATTCCAATATCGTTCAATGGTATGGAGTATAAATTTATTGTTGTTGCTTCACCATTTTCAATTAACAAAGACTGGTTAACTATTGAGACTACCGATGAGTTAAATAAATTCCTAATTAAAGTTGATAGTTCGATTTCGTTTTTCAGTAAATACAAAACAACATATAAGGATAGTGAATTTGTAAATAAATTAATTTGCGCGTTAACGCTGTCTGTTTTAGAAGCAAAAGTAAATGGAGTAAAGGACTCTATAAAAGTCATAAAACTATTAAATACTATTTTAGGGAACATAGAATAATGAATATTATCAGAGAAAAATCTAACATACAAGATAAATTTATTAATACAGTGAAGACTGATGGATTTTATCTAAAAAAACTATTTGAGCAAATGAAAAGTGAGAAGTGGAGTGAGGATAAACTAAATAATTTGCTTACAAATTCAGCAAAAGTTCTTCACAAATTTGTTTCTCCTATTTTGGGTAATCTCGCATTTACCAAAATATTGTGTTTAGGTAAGGTTCAGAGCGGTAAAACTTCATTTTTTATATCTACTTTAGCTCTAGCATTTGACAATGGCTATGATCTGGCATATGTAATTGGTGGAACAAAAAACAATCTGTTAACTCAAAATTCAGATAGAATTCAAACAGAATTCAGTAATAATAATAGGTACGTAATGATTGCAGATATGAATCGAATTTCTGAAAAAGAGGTGCGAACATATTTATCAAATGGAATAAAAGTAATTATTATGGTATTGAAAAACAAGAGTGGCCAGGTAAATCTCACTAATATGGAAAAATTAACAAAATCGTTAAGTAATGTTCCTTCAATAATCATTGATGATGAAGGAGACGAATATTCAACAGGTTCAAAGGGAATAGAATTGGATAAAAACAAAGGGACTGTTCATCTATCGATTGTCAGTATTTTAAGTAATGTAAATACTGGAACGTTTTTATCTGTAACTGCTACACCACAAGCAAATTTGTTAATATCAACTGGGAATGCGTTATCACCAGACTGGTGTTTTTTGGTTTTTCCAGGAGATGGTTATACGGGGGCATCTGTATTTCATGATACGATTAATAATCCACTTATGTGTCCATCAAATGACAGTCAAGAGTTTGAAGAATCCATACCTGAGAGTTTCAAAAAATCATTTTTTGAATTTCTGATTGGATGTGCAATACGGCGATTCCGTGAAATAGATGAGCCTCATTCAATGCTCATTCATCCATCGATGCTTACCAAAGTACATGCAAATATATTTAGGAAAGTGAGAACACATTTAGAATTAATTAGAGATACGCTTAAAAATCCTAACGATGTATATTATAAAGACTTAATTATAGAAATTGAAGATGTCTTTGAAACTTTAACGTTTACAAAACCTGTTCCATCTTTTGATGAAATTATAAAGTTAATCAGTTTTAATACAATATACACTAAAGTTTTTGAGATAAACGGAACTACCCAAAATACAATAGACGAAATAGAAAAAGATTGCTTTAATATTTATAGAATATATATTGGCGGAGGGATGATTGAGCGCGGTATAACCCTTAAAAATTTGTCTATTACATATATCTATAGAGTCGCAAAACAAAATCCAATAGATACAATGTTGCAAAGAGCAAGATGGTTTGGTTACAAAAAAGAATACTTGGATTTGTGTAAGATTTATATGCCTGACGATATGATTGAAATATTTGTTGATATTTATAATAGTGAAGAGTTTATGTGGAAATCTGTGGAGAAATATATTGAATCTAATCAACCAATTCAAATGATGAAACGTATATTTTTATTAAGTAATCCAAAGAATATTTTAACTCGTACATCTATTGACAAAACAGTTTCAGTTAACCAGTATATTCATGTGGGGTATATTTATGATCGAGCAATTACATATTCTGATGATAACTATAGATTGAATAATTTAAAATTAATTAATGATTTTATAGGAAAGAGTAGTAAAACCGGCGAGTTTGAGTATACTACTAATACTGGAAAACACATACATTCTATATTTAAAGTGTCGTTAAAAGAGTTTGTAGAGGAAGTAATTGAAAAGTATAACTTTCCTTTTTTATCTACCAAATTATCAAAAAGTGTTTTTAGAACAACAATTGAACTAATAGAAAAAGGATTAATGAAAGATGAAATTCTTCTTATTAAAATGAGAGACGGAGAAAATCAATTTCGTTCTTTAGACAAAACAGGGAAGAAAATTCTAGAATTGCCTCAATCTTATGACATTAATAATGGTTATATTGGAGATAAAGAGATTGAAAAAAATACATTTTCTATACAAGTTCATTTTAATTATATTGATAAAAATGAAAATGGAAGTCAGCAACCAATCTTTCCATTACTTGTAATAAACAATCCATTCTTGGAACCTGATATGGTTGATGGATTAGTAACAGGAGAAAACCATGCCAACTACAATTAGTAATGAATATAATACGTTCTTGGATATCAAATCTATAAAAAACTTAAATTCTTTTTTTGCTAGAACTTCTGAAGATAAATTAGCTCTTTTGGTTAGAAATAACAAAGAAGAACATTCATCTACTTCATATAGTAATAATTATCTTGTTTTAAAATGTAATCTCGATTTAGAAGTAGAAACACAACCAATAGGGAAATTTCACATTCTCACGTGTATTTCAGATGATTTAGAGATTAAGAAAGATTTCACAAGAATTTGCAATTATATTTTTATAGACAAGAATGAGCCTAAAAGTTCAGATGAGGTCATAGCTTTATTCTATTCCTTACAAAATATTTTTTCTGAAGAATTAAGTCATGATACTCATTTGCTTCAGATTGGTTTATACGGTGAATACATAGCACTCTTAAAACTAATTATTGAAAGCAAGACCAATATTTTTAATAAATGGCACTTCAATTTTAGTTCTAGACACGATATTGAGATAGATGAAAAAACTAGAATTGAGATAAAAACAACAACTAGAGGCGAAAGAATTCATAGATTCAATCACGAACAAATAAGTAGAGATAATATAAAAATTTTTGTTATTTCAAATATGATTGAATTAAGTGAAGAAGGAACTTCATTGTTTGATTTATCCCAACAGATTCTAAATCAGTTTGATGACTACAAAAGAAAACTTACTATAGAGCAGTTGAACAAAAGGTGTGGATTATCTGATTACAATAAAGGGATAATAAGTAATTTGGAAGACTGCCTTCAAAATTGTAAATTATATGAAGACTCTAATATACCTAAACTAATACTTGAAAAACATAATGCAGTTACCAATATCAGTTATGACATTGATTTTTCACTTGTTCAAGATAAGTTTTTTTCAATATTGCCATAACAAATTTCCATGTTGAGTATTAATAGTTTAGAGGCGAAAAAAATTATTCCGATAATGTATGTGAACGCCATCACCAACATACCTTTTGAATGACAAAGACTACCTTTTATATATCATTTATAGGACAAAATAGGGGTATGCCGATAATAGTGGATTTTACTATGTGAACGGCTATAGAAAAAGAACAATTACGATGTATGAAATTGGGATTATCATTATCTATATTTTAAGTATGGTGATTCCACATATTGTCCTAGTTTTAATCATGTTAAGAAAGAAGAAAAAGATATCCTATGGCAAATAAACCGACCAATCAAAAACCTAATCGTTTAATTCAGATTAAGAAGTATGCTTTTGCAGCTATCAATCTTTATGGTGTCATTAAACTAGATGACTTCTTATTAGTATTCAATAACTATGAAAACGATGCACTAACCAAAGAAGAAGCAACCCCTCTACTTGAACTTCTATCAAGTATTGATGAGGTTGATTTATCATTTAGACAAAATATTCTTGCTAATGGGTATTTCTTCTTAGAAGAGAATAGGGACTTTAAAGAAGCAAAAGATCTTCTCATGATTCAATCCAATAAACCACGTTATTTGCCCTCTAAGGAAGAGTTTCTTAAATATGAAGATGATGACTACGTCGAACCTATGAAACCGCTCCTAGACCTAGAAAAATTCATTATAATAAATAAGTTAGTAGAGATTAAGAAACCAGAAGATATTAGATATGATGTATTAGAGATTCACGATCAAATCATACTAGGAAACCGAATGTCAGACTATATGAAATATATTAGACAAAGAGGTTACGAGTTTAAAGATGAAATTCAAGTGAATCTATTTGCAGGGCTTGTTATGAATTTACATAATCAAACAAGAATGTATGATAATAATGGATTTACTCCTATAGAGTTAAGAGAACTCTTTGAGGATAACAATAAAACGGTAAATTAATCATTTGATACCCCCCCGGTCATTTTTTTCAGGACTTTCTGTCCACACCGTGTGTCCCACATCTAATTTACGTGGGACCAGTTTTTGGAAATCCAGATTTTGAAACTGAGATTTATATAGAATGTGGCAATTAAGCCAAGAAGTAATAGTTTTATCAACTAACATCTGCACCCCCTACACGCGCGTAGGAGATATTTGTAAACAAAGCAAATGAAGTAGTATAATAATTCTATTATATTTGTCCAATGAATAGTTTTGAGTAAGAAGGTGCAATTATGAAAATTAATAAATTAAGAGTACAAAATTACAAGTCACTAAAGCAGCCACAAGTTTTAGATTTTTCAACGCCGCTAATAACATTGATTGGTAAAAATGGAAGTGGAAAAACTAATGTGCTCGATAGCATCTTTACAGTTTTCGATAACAGATCAAACAAAGATAGAGCAGGCATGAACTATAGATTCTTTATTGAAATAGATGACAGTGACATAGCTGAATTTAAAGATGCATTAGTTTTGAGCAAAGATAGGAGAATTATTGAAGCTTATAGCACTGGTGATAAAAATGATTTAAGTATTAATGTTGATAGAATCAAATCACCTTTACTTACAGAATTGCTAAATGAAACTGAAGAATCTATCTATTCAGTATCGATAGAATTAAAAAATGAACTCGAAGCTTTTAATAATATCATTAAGGAATTAGCAGAAGAAAAACCAGATTATTCTAAATTTTCAATTGATGTTGATTTTCATGATGAAGATATTGCAAATTCCACAAATTACGGTTGGCTATTTAGTAGTTTGAAAAACGAGATTAATGAATTGATAAAAAAAGTTAAAGAAATAATTGATGAACGAAAGAAAGATGATGAGTTAGTATTTTCATATAGATATTTGAATACACCGTATTTATACAGAAAACATAAAAACTTTGAACTTATTTATTCCAGACCAAAGTTAACTAAATTTGAATCAAAACATATTAAAATAGATGAAGATGCAATTAAAAATGAGATTGATAAAGTCAATAAGCTATCAAAGTTACATCGCCAAAGAATAAATGAATTATACTCGAAACTTGAAAACAAACTAAAAATATTGGGAACACTTATTGATGATCGATTTAATGCTGAAAATGATTTGGATGATAAGTTTGAATCAGTATTGCAGAAAATAATTACAGCATGTAATCCCAAAATCTATTATTTAAGAAACGAAAACATTCAATTATTTTTCAAAAAACAAGATGCATGGAGTACGTATTATCACTCAGTTGATGAAAAAACCATACTGGAGACGTTTGTCAAATACAAATACACAACAATAGAGCAAAACGAATTGAAGAAACAATTTGAAGAAAAGAAACTATCTAGTGAAAAAATTAAAGAACTTTCTTTTGATTTAGAAATATTTATAAATGATAATTTACCTTCTTATGAAAAATCGATGATTAATAGAATAAAAGTTTCAGAAGATTTATCATTTTCCATAATTGAAAAAAGTGGGGATGTAGTACCGTTCAGTAGCACAAATTCTGGCAGAAGATGGTTTTATACGTATTTCTTTGTTAAGGGATGCCTCCAACCTGGAGATTTGCTATTAATGGATGAACCAGCAAATAATCTGCATCCTGAAGCTCAAACTCATATAAGAAAAGAAATAGAAGAAATCTCAAAGAATAATATTGTCATTATGACTACTCATAGTCCGTACATGATTAGTCCAAACTCTAATGTATATTATATTGAGATGAGTGAAAAAGGAACAAACCTCATTAATATGGATAATGTTGGAGTACAACAAATGGTTAACAACTTGGGTGTTTTCGATAGAGAAACACTTATTGGTGACATACTCTTAAATAACGAATTGTTATCATTTGAAGACATTGGTAAAAGAATTCGAGAATTAATAAAGAGTAAAAAATTAACTCAGCGTGAAGTTGCAGATGAGATGAATATTGATGAAAGAGAATTAAGAAACAAGTTAACAGGAAAGCATTTAACTTATAGAGATGTAGAATGGTTTTGCAAGACTTATAAGTTTAGCCCAATTGAATTGTTATTTAAGAGGAGAGTAGGGTAATTTTTTTACCCTATTTTTCATATACTTCTTCAAGTAAAATGAAACTTGAAAGGAGGAGTAATCTATATGTCAAAACAAATTGTTTTAAAACTTTGGAATGAGAGATATGGAAGCAAAGAAGATGTTTATGATTATTCCGGTAGACTAATGAAAAAGTTTGCAATAGGAAATCAAAACAGCAGCTACGAACCAACAATAGATCATATCAGACCAATTTCAAGAGGCGGAAAAGATGATGTTGAAAACTTAGTTATCTGCAATAGAATATCCAATCAAGAAAAAGCAGACAAATTCAGTACTTGGAATACTAACGATAAAACATTCCAAGCTGTGAGATTAAAAGGGAACAGATCAGCTTATAAGATTCAATAAACTAAATGGAAGAGAAAACACTAAATCTTCATTTGACTGATCGTTGCAATTTTCAATGTAAGCATTGCTTTGTAAACACGAAGGGTAGAGAATTATCACTGGATGAATGCAAAAAAATCATCGATGATATTTATGAAATGAATGAATTTACACGAATTAATCTGGCTGGTGGTGAGCCGATGATGGCTCACCATCTCCAAGATGTTATTGATTATGTTGTTAGAAAAGGATTTATGTGCTCACTGATTACGAATGGAAGTTACTTGACAAATGAGTTCATTCACAGAAATGAAAACAAACTATATATGATTGGAATTAGCGTTGATTCAACTGATGATGACATTAACGAGTTAATTGGAAGAAAAACAATCAAGTATATTGTAGAATTGTGTGAAGAAATTAAAAAATCTAACATTAAACTGAAAATCAATATATGTATTAACAAACATAATGTCAGTTTTGATTTTAAACCAATAATTGAACGTATTAAACCAGACAGATTGAAAGTCTTGCAAGTTCTACCAACTCCACATTCAAAATACGTAGAAGAACTAACTGTAACTTCAGATGAGTTCAATGAAGTTTGTACTCGGCTAATGGAATATAATCCTATTTGTGAAGATAATGAATTCATGAAGGAATCCTATTGGATAGTAGATTCGGAAGGTTATTATGGCAAAGATAACCTTCACTTGAAAAACGCAAACAAAATTAAATTAGTATAATTTGAACCAAAATCGACGATTGCATAGTGTTGCACATATGCGAGTGCTTTTTCTAAAAATCGAATAATTGCAAAATTTAGATTTTTACAAATTGAGCAGAATGAAGAATACAAACGATAAATTGAAGTGCGTCTCTGGGATTAAACAACCTAGTTACGCACTTTTCTATTCAAATCCCAGAATATCCCCATTTAAACCCATTTGTCAACAAGTGGGTTCTTTTTATGCAATGTGTTGCAATATTTATACCACTAGCATTGTGTTGCACATATGGCATCAGTGATGAGACTTGAACTCACTAATGGCTAAAAACTTATATTAATATGAGTGATGAATATTGAAAAAGTAACCAATAAGACAATGTTGACCAAAATGAACTCCATATGATATAATATAATTACCATAAAGAGAAGGCGAGAGACAAGCTCAATGACCCTTCAGCAACCTACCCATAAGGCAAGGTGCTAAAGCTTGATGGATGGGATATATAACAAACAGATTCAAGATCCCGTTCTATCCATGGGGTCTTTTTCTTTGTTTATGGAATCTAATAGAAAGGAGAACTATCATGAAATATGCAATAGATATACCAAGACATCAACAGTTTTATGTGAGATATGGGAATGATATGGATTTGAAGTTACTTAACGATATATTACAACCTAAAGGATTTAAATTTGCTGATTATATCGGAACAGCAGATTATTCATTTCCAATTGTTGTTATTAACTATCTTGATAAATTTGTATTTGGTTCAAATGTAACCAATATGGCTTGTGCTGCACAATGTGGAGCAACTGTCCTTTCAGTTGAAAGATTCCTAAATGAAATTGTTGAAGAAAACTAAATAGATATACGCAGCTCAGTTCAATATTGATGCATTAATATTATCTAAAACATGTATAATATATATAATAGATTTTATCGACTTTTGATGTTTGAGAATACATTTCATAAGGTGGGTTTTTATATGAAGAAATTATTACTATGCTTTATTTTATTATTTACTTTATCCGCATGTGCACAATCAACAACAATGTATACTGTTTCCATTAATTTTAATGATGGATCAAATCCTCAATTATTAACAATTGAAGATGGCAATGAAATCCCTAGTATTGTTACTCCCACAAGAGAAGGTTATACATTTGGTGGATGGTTCTATGATAATGATTTTAAGACACCATTGGATTACTCTACTCTTATTACAGCGAATATATCCTTATATGCTAATTGGAGTATTGATAGTTATAGAGTTCGTTTCTTTGATTTCGATAATCATTTGGAGGCAGAGTACACATTTGAGTATGGAAGTTTGTTAAGTGGACTTGAAATACCTGTTATGACAAGAGAAGGCTATACATTTACTGGGTGGGACAATACTATACCAGAAAGTATGCCGGATCATGATATTTCATTGACATCCGTATATGAGATAATCACAATTTCCAGCATCTATGATTATTTAGGTGAAGCATTACCAACGAACCGATTGGTAAGATTTGATCCAGTAGGATATGTAGCAAATTCAACATGGTTTTGGCATGGTGCACCAGTATTCTCTCCAGATGGAAATGAAATGTACTTTGGAAAAATAATTGAAGCAACAGGAACTA
>Ga0268276_1001965_pt1 | contig 18546 bp, 14 predicted proteins | sample saktaG_4_FD_190145 | JGI IMG/M metagenome (GOLD analysis project Ga0268276, IMG submission 190145) | Saline water microbial communities from Sakinaw Lake, British Columbia, Canada - sak_2010_1_5_45m | ecosystem: Environmental > Aquatic > Non-marine Saline and Alkaline > Saline ...
CAATAAACCCTTTGTAAACTGTTGATTTACAAAGGGATTGAAGTGTGGCGAGGGACGGAATTGAACCGCCGACACAGGGATTTTCAGTCCCCTGCTCTACCGACTGAGCTACCTCGCCACTAAAAAAGCGGTGTAATTTAGGACATTCTGAATAAAAGCAAAAACTTTTTTTCTGCTCTTGTCGCTGCAGACAAAATCCTGTATATTTGTTTCGCTATGAAAATGATGGAAATATTAAATCAACTCGCTACTTTACCCCACCGCGGTGCGACAACAGAAGAGGAAAAAAGGGCCGCCGATCTGCTAAAACAGAATCTCACTGCTCAGAATATCCCGGCTGAACTGGAATCATTTAGGGCCAGCAGTTCCTATTCCTGGGAAGTGATCCTGTTTTCGGCAACGATGATTGCCGGTTTGCTCATCAGTCCGTTTTTGTCAAAATTTGGGACCGCTATCGTCTTGTTGGGATTCTGGAGTTATACCAGACATTTTATGGGACGCTCAACGATCTTTACCCCGGTCATCCCCAAAAAGAAATCCCAAAATATCGTCGCTCAAATTCCGGCCGATCCAGTGTCTGATAAAAACATCATCCTAATGGCACATTATGACAGTGCCCGGGCATCATCTGTATTTGCTCCCAGCATGGTAAAAAACTTCCGGCAATCTTTTTTGCTGAACACATGGGTCGGGGCTTTGTCAATCATATGGGCGTATCTGGGTGAGTATTGGGGTTTATCGCTCTGGTTCAGAATTATCTGTATCGGTCTGTCTCTCATTCACTTCGTCAATGTTATCATCCAAGTCCATCGCGAAATTGTTCATAAATTTGTTCCTGGAATCAATGATAATGCTTCCGGTGTTGCCGCGATCTTTGATATTATCGAAGAAATACAAAAACAGCCCCTGGAAAACAATAATGTCTGGATTGTATTTACGGCCTGCGAAGAGGCCGGAATTCAGGGCGCCAAAGCCTTTTACCATAAGCATTGGCCCGATTTGCCTGCCGACAAGACTGCCGTCATTAATCTTGACAATATTGGTTCCGGCAATCTGCACTACGTCACCGGCGAAGGGATGTTATTATATTATTATTTTGATGAAAGCATTGTCCGCGCCTGTGAAGAATTAACAAAGCAAGCAAATTACACCGATATTAAACCGCTGGAGTACCGCCGGGCCTACTTTGACACACTGGTTTTTACCCAGCATGGCTATCCCTGTACTACGCTGATCGCCCTTGACGATGAGGGTATCATCCCAAACTGGCATTGGTACACCGATACAATCGACAATATAAATGAAAAAGCAATTGACCATGCCGTGGACTTTACAGTCGACCTTGTTCGATTGCTCGACCGTCAATAGAAAAATGAACCGGAATTTAAGACATTTTGCGATACTGCTCATTTTTTTGATTGTGTCTGTTGTTGGCGGAGCAATTATTTTTTTCCAGGAAGCACGACTGCCTCAGAACAGTACAATGATTCACCCACAGATCAGCCAACCGGCAGAACTAATCATTGATAAAGACGGATACGTTCATATCTGTGCCCAAAACAGCAATGATTTATATAAAATGCTCGGGTACATGCATGCAGCCGGGTATCTGGTCAAAATGGACCTGTTCCTACGTGCGGCAAACGGCACACTCAGTGAGGTGTTCGGATCTGAGTATGGTGACATTGATATTCTTTCCCGGACAGTTGGTTTTGCCAATATTGCTTCAAATTTTATTTCCAGGATTGATCCCGGTGTATTTCAGATTTTAAACGACTACTGCGACGGAATCAACACGTATATCAATCAGAACACTTATCACCTGCCCAGAGATTTCAAAATCCAGCGATACTCACCATCACGCTGGAAGCCGGAAGACTGCCTGGCTATTCAGCGCCTGCTGGCCTGGTCGCTGTCTGATCAGCTGATTAAAAAAGTGGTGTTTTATAAGCTTCTCGAAATATTCGGTCCCGATAAAATCCTGGAGGGTTTTCCGGCTGTCAACAACCTGCCTCCCGGCTCTTTTCCGGTTCACAATACTCAATTATTTTCGGACTTGAATCATCTCGTCGACAGCCATTTACAACTACTCGATCTGTTGAATATCACAGCCGAAGACCTGGAAAACAGCTGGGTTCTGTCTGCTGGCCGTACCATTGATAATATCCCGGCTCTGGGAGGTGAACTATCCGGTTTTTTGAATGATTATCACGACATTATTGAATTAACCGCTCCAGGTGTCAGTGTCAGTGGTCTTAGCATTCCGGGAATCCCCTTCGTATTGTTTGGCTGCAATTCCACCGTCGCCTGGAATCTTACTATCCGCCCGGCGGATAATCTGGAAATTATTCTTAATCCTGTCTCAGATATCACAGGTCGGTACAGAATCAACAATCAATGGTCCGATTTTACCTTCAGACAGGAACGGATTGGGATTCGCAATAAACCGGATACTACTATTACCGTGCGGAAAACAACATTGGGCCCGGTTGTGAACCCGGTTTCCGGAAACCAGCATAATAGATATGCCATTTCCGTACATTGGAAAGGGTTCCAATATTCAGATGATCTGAAAAGTTACCTGCATCTGTATTCGGCAAACAACTGGGAAACCTTTAAAGAAGCGGTCAGACAGCACGTTATTCCGGCTGCGGAAGTCGATTATCTGGATATTCACAGCAATATCGGAACCGCTCAGTACGTATCGGATCTGGAAACTTATAAAATTTCCGAACGATTGCCAACCCTTTCCAGGCTTTTCGAGCCCGATTATATCGCTCCAACTCATCATCTCTTTCGCAACCTGAATCCGCAAGCAGGATACATCCGACATCATCGCATGTTATCTAAATTCGTCCAGGATTCCATGATTTTTACCAATATTTTTAAGAGCAATTCCCCTTTGTCTTTTCAGGATATTCTCGGTCATAATACTGACCGTCAGGCAGAATTGCTATTACCGCTTATTTTTGAAATTATTTCAATCAATGACCTGAGCAATCCCATTCATCGCCGGGCCTTTGAAGTTCTCAGTCAATGGAACTGTCAGGTATGCGATTTGAGTCCGGCTTTGAGCATTTTCAACACTCTGCTGAACAAACTCTGTGAACAGGTATATAAAGACGAAATGGATTTGACCGATCCCCAATTATACTCACAGTTTGAACGTCTAAGCGATGAATCATTTCTGAATATCCTGTACCTTTTACGACGGGGTGAGTCATCATGGTTTGACGATATCCGGACAACCGATATTGTTGAAAGACGAAAAACCGTTGTTTTAACCGCTTTTACCGGGACCGTTGATTTTCTTACCGAACAGTATTCTCCGAATATATCCCAATGGGAACCGGAAAATATCCTGAATCAAAATCAGATTGATCGAACAAGTTTTCTGCTGGCCATGACTTCCCACCCAGTCATATATAAATCATCTGTCAGGGTTCAGCGATCACACTTACTTAGCCGTGAGCGAACAATAGTATTTAGCCAAAACCAACTGAATTCAGGTAACCGATATGCATTGATTCAGGAAGGAGGCCGGATTATCACTGTGCGGCCTGAATAGTACCTCTATTCAAACAGAGTCATCTTTTCATCAATCAGTTCCCGCAAAACCGGCAATACAAATACATTTGATAAATCCAGCCGGCTGATAACTTCTGCCATAAAATCAACTTGCATATCCAGTGCTGTATAATCATTGATTACGACTTTTTTTTCACTTTCAATCAGGCAGGTGCCCTCTTTAAAATCGCCTTTTCCGTACACAACCGTATAGCCGATTTTATCCAGAAGTGCTTCAATCTCCACTTTCAGGCTGATCAATTTATTTTGTGAATATTTACTCAGCATAGCCTATAAATGATCTGTAAAGTTCTTACGTTCCAGTAAATCAACCAGATCTTTGACCCGCTCTGTATCATTGCGGTTAACAATCAATGTGGAATTTTTTGACTGAATAATAATCAAATCTTTCACTCCGATAGTGGAAATCAGGTTTTTCCGCGAATATATATATGAATTTTCTGTGTCAATCGGAACGACTTCACCAATGATCACATTGCCGTTTTTATCTTTCTTTTTTATCTCATAAACGGCATCCCAGCTGCCCACATCACTCCAGTCAAAAGAACCACGTACAACATACACGTTTTTAGCCTTTTCCATTACCCCATAGTCAATCGAGTCGCTGTGTATCGTCGCCCACTGCTTTTTCAAGACACTCTGATATTGGGGGGTGTCTACGGCTCCACCGATATTTTGCAAACTTTCAAACATCTCAGGTAAAAACAGTTTTATAGCGTTTAATATATTCTCGGCTTTCCAGATGAACATACCGCTGTTCCATAAAAATTCACCGCTATCCAAGAAGCGCCGGGCGGTCGCCGGGTTTGGTTTCTCTGCAAAGGTTTTAACTTTGTAAATAGAATCTTTATACACTACATCGTTTTTACTGTATTGAATGTAGCCGTATCCGGTTGCCGGTCGGGTCGGGGTAATTCCAAATGTAATCAGGGCGACATGATCGCGGGCAAACTGGACACCATTATCAACCGCTTTTTTAAATGCCTTTGTATCCACGATCAGGTGATCTGCCGGAAAAACACCTATGACGGCGTTGGGATCTTTTTGAATGATCGTGGTCGCGGCAAGCCCGATACAGGGTGCCGTATTTTTTCCACTGGGTTCTGCAATCAGGTTTCGCTTCGGCAGCTCCGGCAGTTCATGAAAAACCTGCTCCGCCAGATTCTGGCCGGCCACGACATAGATTTTTCGTTCTTCGGTTACCTTTTTCATGCGCTCGTAGGTCAATCGAAGCATGGACTGATCGGAAACGATATCAAGCAACTGTTTCGGACGGTCTTTACGGCTTCGCGGCCAGAACCGTTTGCCAACTCCTCCCGCCATAATTACTGCATACATACGTTCACCTCGTTTCTATTAAATTGAAAAAGTGCCTTCAAAAACTTTCCGCACCGGTCCCGCAAGCCAGAGTTTGTCCGTTTGTTTGTCAATACTCAAATCACCGCCTCTGGCCTGCAGCGTAATGGGAAACGGATCGCCGGATACATGATTGATTGTCACTGCTGATGCTGTCGCTCCCGTTCCGCAGGCAAGGGTTTCATCTTCCACGCCCCGTTCATAGGTACGTATTTTCCAGCGACTATCACTCAGTTTTTCGATATAATTAATGTTAGCATTGTACTGCTTGCGCAATGCCGGCGATTCGGCATATATGTTTAACTCGCTGATATTTTCTGAAAATCGAACCATGTGCGGAACACCGGTATCCACCAGGTAAACGGTTTCGGAACCGATCTTAATGCTCTGAAAATCCCCGGGTTGATTAATCGTCAGGGAAACCTTGCCGTTCTTAACGCGTCCCAGGTGAAGACCATCCGACGCCAGAAACCGATAATTCTCTTTTCCATAGATACCGCATTCATAAACAAAATATAGGGATGCGCGACTACCGTTTCCGCACATCACCGGCCCGCTGCCGTCTGCATTATAATATCCCATGAAAAAATCAACATCCGGATGACTTTCAATTAATATCATCCCGTCAGCTCCAATACCGAGTCGCCGGTCGGTCAGATGTATCGCTACATTCGACAGTTTTTCCGAAAAAAATGGGTTTCGGTAATCTATCATGATAAAATCGTTACCGGCTGCTTCAACTTTCCAGAATTGCACTTCCATATTAATATGTCCAGTCCACTTCAGCCGTTTCCCAGCGCGCCCGGACATTGATCTTGTCGGGATAACTGCGATAGGGTTCGGCCGGTACGAATGGTTTTAGCTTACCGGGGTCCCATTTGCCGTTTCCGATTAAATCATCCCATATCTCAAAGCGGTACGCGCCCGGCAACAGTGAATCAATGATATATATCCCGGCACCGGATACTGAATTTGTAACCGGGGCGGCGCCCTCTTTTTCCGGAAAACAGGATAAGATCAGCTGATTCACCGTCGAGTCGGATAACAGAATTTTACCTGAAATGCTTCCAAAACTATTAGCGTCAACTGTTGAAAACAACAGGGTAAACAGGGAATCCTTAAATTGGTTACCCGCCAGATCACTCCAGTCAGAACAATCGAATGTGATGCGGTATTCCATTGCCGAAGCCAGCCTGGTTTTCGGTGACAGTACGATCGAATTGTCACCCTGCCAGATAAATGAATAATCTGTTGGAATACTGTCTTTACTTATAAACAGGATCGAACTGTCGGAGATCGTCTGCTTCAATGCCTCACTAAAAACGATCCTGACCTTCGCATTCAGGTGTATATTCTTCGCACCCTTTGAGGGTACGGTTGAGACTATTTCAGGTTTTAATGTATCGACACCTTCACTATATGTAAATGTCGCAGTGTTATTCAGTTTCAGCATGTCTCCCAAATCATCAACAATGTTGTCAACCCGGACAGTATATTTTGTGTTCGACACCATTTCGCGGGCTTTTAAAATTATGGTTTTGGGATCCAGGTGGCTGATCCAGAAAGATTGTATCTCAGCATCATTATCAATCTGGATATAGGCCTTGCTGTTTTGCTCTGTATCCAGAGATCTTGAAAACAGCAATTCGGTTTTATCGTCAGACATGCTGGCTTTCAGCAGGCGAAAGGGTTTCAGATAAAATTTTCCAAGCCTGAAATTGACCCCCGACACTACCGTGTTTCTATGCGTAATAAGCACCGGGTCGACCACCGGCCTGCCCGCCGTTTCTCTCTGGCAGGCGGGCATTCCCAGTAAACAGTTTTCATCAATTAACACAATTCTAGCAGCTTCGGATGACACCGCCAGCAGGCGATAATTTCCACGGGCCAGGTTTGTAAGGCGATAACGGCCGTCTTTTTCAACGGATGTCTTATAGTCCGGTGTATGATCTAAAATAGAATCGGGAAAACTGTCGGTTTTGCGAAATGCCCACACTTGGGCATTGTGCTTTTTCGGAATACCATACACGGTCCCGCTGATTGTGCCGGAATCAAGCGAATCGCCGGTTGAAAAGGCGATTGTAACATTTATTTCCGAAGGATTTTTTTGATAGTCCTGAATACCTCTTCCGAAGCTGATGATATAGGTTGTATTTTCCTGAAGTGGCTCCAAAAAATCAATTGTCACTCGTTTGCGGTTTGCTTTAATAATTGCCGTTCGCCCGGGATAGGGCGTGATCACCAGCTTGCTTTCAACCGAACGGGGTTCGATAGTCTCAGAAAAATTCAGCACAACCCCGGTTTTACGGTCAGCATTGACGGTTCCGTTTTCCGGAAATGTTGACAGCAATATCGGGCCGGTTTTATCCTCCGCTCCTCCGCCGGGCGGACCCTGGGCGGCACAACCGGTAAATAAGACCAGCAACAGGACAATTCCAGACAATGGACTGATCAGAAAATTAAGTTTAATAGACGGTTTATTCAATTCTTTCTATTGGGAAATGATACTTAAATTACTTCCAGGGCCTTACCGGTCTTATAAAATTTCTCGAGTACAAAATCCAACTGCTCCTGTGTATGTGTGGCAATATAACTGGTCCGCAGGCGCGCCGAATCAATAGGGACGGCCGGATATATGACCGCATTTGTGTAAACACCCTCTTCGAAAAGGGTTTTCCAAAAATGAAAGGTTTTCATATTGTCACCGATAATCACTGGTATAACCGGAGTTTCGCTGGTGCCGGTATTAAAACCCATTTTCCGGTATTCACTGCGCATGTAATCACCAATTTCCCACAGTCGCCGACGCCGCTCCGGTTCATTTTTAATGATATCCAGCGCAGCCCGGGTCGAAGCTACGACGCTGGGCGGCAAGCTTGCGGTGAAAATCAGACTGCGTGACTTGTGTTTTATATATTCGATCACTTCAGTATCACCGGCAATAAAACCACCGACGGCACCAAAGGATTTCGAAAAGGTCCCCATAATCAGATCAACCTGATCGGTCACACCAAAATGGGCGGCCGTACCGTTGCCATTTGGCCCCAGAACCCCGATGGAATGAGCATCGTCCACCATCAGGCGGGCACCGAATTCCTGCACGATTTTACAAATGTCGGGTAAGGGCGCAATATCTCCTTCCATGGAAAAAACACCATCGACAACGATCAGTTTGCCGGTATCCTCAGGAAGGCTTCCCAGGATTTCATGCAGTTCCGTCAGATTATTGTGCTGATAGCGTCGGATAGCCGCCCCGGATAACCGGCAACCATCGATAATACTGGCGTGATCCAGGCGATCAATGATAACGGTGTCTTTCTTGCCTAACAGCGTCGATATTGTCCCAAGATTTACCAGGAACCCGGCGGAGAAGATTAGCGCGGCCCCTTTACCGGTAAATTCCGCCAACTCTTTTTCAAATTGTTCGTGAATATCTAGGGTGCCATTGAGAAAACGACTGCCGGTGCGACCGGTACCATACTCTTTGAGGGCTTTTTCGGCTGCTTCCAAGACCTTTGGATGATGCGTCAGTCCCAGGTAATTATTGGATCCGATCATGATCTTTTCAGATCCCTTATAAATCATGATGGTATCATCGCCACCGGAAAAGGGAATAAAATAGGGGTAATAACCCTGCCGGCGGGCAATCTCGGCGTCTTTAAAATCAAAACATTTTTGAAAAACATCCATTATCGGTTCCCCAGTAGTATTATTAGCAACCGCCGTAAATTTACTGGCAGAGAATCGGATATGCAAATACCAAGATTTACAGTGGGAGATTTGCTTTTAAACCGTAAATTATGTCTATTGAATAACCGTCAAGACATTAATCAGGTATGAATATTATGAAAAAAATCATAGTCACTTTACAAACAATTCTCATCCTGTTGCTCTTTGCAGCCTGTACAAACGAACCGGCGCTTCCAGACTACTCGATGATTCCGTGGATTAACGATTATGGATACAACAGTCGTGAACTGTTCCCAATCAAGTCCGGCGGACAGGTTCCCGGTCCCCAAATTAACGTTTCCGTAAATACCGAAAATCAATACCTGTTGATTGACGTAAACACAATTGATTTTCTGGTCAGGGAAAACACATTCAGGGATGCTAATTTCGAGCCTCAGCGTATGTCAAACCGAGTCAGCGAAACCAGCGAGATGATGTTTGAAGAAGGTTATCTGCACAATGTTTCCTTTCTCAACATAAATTATCCGATTTTGTATGTGTCCATGATAAAGCGCAGCTCTGTTCCGTTTCGGGCCAAAGGGATCATCGGCCGGAATTTTCTGGTTGACGGGCAAATGACTATTGATATGCAAAATAAGATTTTCGCCTATTCTGTAAATCCGGCTGTTTCCCTGGGGAACCTGACGGCAGACAGCAATCTTGTGGATATCAATCTGAAACTCCGAAACAACGATCATATGGGTATCCTGAAGTTTTTTTGCCATATAAACAAAATCAAATGTCTCGCTACACTCAGCACTCGTCTTAACACAACCCAGATCAGTGCCGATCTGGCCCAGGTAATTACGGGAAAAACATCCAATCGAACATCCGTTATTGAATCTCTGAAAATCGGTTCCAGGGAATTTTCGGGAATAAAATGCGAAGTGAACAATGATCTGATGACATTGGAGCCGGAAAATGCCGAAGCTATTAGTATCATCATCGGAATGGATGTGGTTGGTCAATGTTTATGGACAATCGACTTTATAAACGGCAGGATGGTAATTGAATAAGTTTACACTTGCCAGGTTTCCAATAGTAAGTTTTCCTTGAATATTAATGATAGCATCATTAATATTCAAGCATGAATTATAAAAACCGCCATTTAGAAGTAAAACTTCAAATATATTCTGACACGTTTCCGGCGCTACTTTTGACCGGCGCCAGGCAGGTGGGGAAGAGTACGTTGCTTAAACATGTTTTTGGCAACAGCGCCAAGACGATTGTATTTGATCCGATCATTGATATTCATAATGTACGCCAGGATCCGGAATTTTTCCTGAAACAGTTTTCGCCCCCCTTGATCCTGGATGAAATTCAATATGCACCTGAACTATTGCCGTTACTGAAACGCAAAATTGATGAAGATCCGCATCCGGGACAGTATTTCCTGACAGGTTCTCAGAATCTTGCCCTAATAAATAATATTTCAGAAAGTATGGCGGGACGAGTCGTCTGCCTGAACCTCTGGAATATGACACATGCTGAAATCAGTGGATCCGGGTCTTTACCAAGCCATACCTGGACAGAATTAATTCTGAAACCGCTAAATGAAATTGATCCCGAACAGTTTCAGCGTACACCAACCGATAAATCTATCTTTACACTTCTATGGCGAGGCGGATATCCAGGAATTTTAGATTTGAGCAACAATATTCTTTTTGACGTCTTTCAATCATATGTCAGGACGTACATTGAGCGTGATATCCGCCGCATTGCCGAGGTTAGCGATCAGCAGATATTCACCCGTTTCGTCAGTCTCTGCGCCGCACTGACAGCACAGGAAATCAATTATAGCCAGTTAGGTCGGGAGCTCGGTCTTACTCCCCAAACCGCCAACCGCTGGCTCCAAATTCTTAAAGCAACTTATCAATGGATCGAAATTCCTCCGTATTCCGGAAATACGATTAAACGGCTCAGCGGTAAGCCCAAAGGTTATTTCACAGACACCGGTCTTGCCGCTCATTTACAGCGTATATCCAGTCCCGAAACACTATCCGGACATCCATTATTGGGCGCCCTTTTCGAAACATTCATTATTATGGAAATTCACAAACGCTTCGCTGCGGCGTCACAGACTCCCAACTTTTATCACTGGCGGACTCATGCCGGAGCTGAAGTTGATTTGATTATGGAGATCGACGGGATTTTCCGACCTTTTGAGATCAAGTGCAAATCGAGTATTAGCATAACGGACGCAAGGGGTATTATGCAATTTCGTAAAACCTATCCTAAACTTCGCCACGGACCTGCGTTTATTATCGCCGTTGTCGATAAAGCGTTCCGCTTAGCCGACGATATTTTCGTGATTCCATTTGATTGCACCTGACGAACCCCAGCTTGTTCAACCACTATACCAACCAGGTTTTAACAACAACTATTCCTTGATAATTGAAGACGGCGTCATTAATTATCAATAAAAAAAGCAAGTTTTCTGTTACTTTGTCAGCCAGTCAATCAGATTAAATCGCAAAATAAATCCAATCGTGATGATACTAACCATCGTCGATAATTTTATGGCAATATCGAGAGAGGGACCGGTAGTATCTTTCAGCGGATCACCTACAGTATCCCCGGTCACGGCCGCTGAGTAACTGTTCATAACAACCGTAAATTTCTCTTTTAAATCTTTCATCTCCATCAGGGTCTGATGTTCTTCGGGATCGAGTTTCAGATAGAGTTTGAACACCAGACGGTCATCCTGATTCAGCTTCCGATAATAGGCATTCAGGGTTTCATCATCGGATTCGCTGATCTCTTTCCCGCCAAACCGTTTGATCGGGATATTCAGGGATTTTTCTTTTTGAATATATTCCGTTTCAATATAATCGATGATATAACTCAGATAATCGGAAACCCTTTCGTCAATGCTGAACGCCAGCGGGTTCATGTTCACCAGTTCGTACAGAAAGGTCGAATAATCTCTCGTCAGAAAAAACGGCCATAATCCCCTGTTGGAAATTTTCTTGATACTATCACTGATCTGAAATTTCAGTTCTGATTTGGACCGCTCGATATACTTTTTGGCATTGTCCCAGGCACCGCCGGAATTGGCCATGAAAATGGCAAAAAAGAAACCAAGCAGCAAATTGCCCAAAAGCATACCGACAATCCCGATTGGCCCCAGGATGAGCCCGGTAATAATCGGGGACAGAATCGCAATCAGAGCCGGAGACAGCATTTTTTTCTGGGCTGCTGCCGTTGAAATTTTTACACACTGACCATAATCGGGAATGGTTTTTCCGGTCATTATACCCGGAATCTCACGAAACTGCCGGCGAACTTCGTCGATCATTTCACCGGCCGCCAGAGAAACCGCCTCAATCGTTTTACTGGAAAATGCGGCTGTTAAAGCGCCACCGATAAACAATCCGACAATAAAACGGATATCCATAATCGATCCGCCCAGGTAGGCCAGGATATCAGTCACTTCTGCCGAAGCCAAATCCACAACGTTTCCGGCTATTTCAATGGTAGTGTTCCCCATACTGATCAATTCCGCCCGAATGGTTTCCAGAAAAGCGGCAATCAGCGTCACGGCCGTCAAAGTAGCCGCTCCGATACATAGCCCTTTTCCCCGGGCCGCGGTCGAGTTCCCCAATTCATCGAGAGCATCGGTGCGCAGGCGTGTCTCACTGGGCATGTCCGCCATTTCGGCAATACCTCCGGCATTATCCGCTATCGGCCCAAATGCATCGGTCGATAAATTGATGCCCAATGTCGACAGCATACCGACCGCCGCCAGACCGATCGCATAAAGCCCCATGGAAAAATCGTGAAAACCATTAGCGGCCATAAAGGCCACCAGCATTCCAATAATAATGAATCCAACCGCCGGTACTGTTGATATTAAACCTACTGACAATCCCGAAGTTATCACCGTGGCATGACCGGTTTTTGCTTGTTTTGCAATTCCCTGAACCGGAGAGTAGGCGGCATTGGTATACAGATCGGTGACATATCCGATCGCCACGCCCGCAGCCATACCCGCCAGCAGCGGAATGAACATTCCCCAGAATTTTTCGGGAAATATAATATTAATTGCCACGGCACTAAAGGCAATGGTAATGATCGTCGTCAGATTGATGCCCCGGTTAATCGCCGACAAGAGGCCTTTTTGAGACAGGTTTTCCGAAGTCTTTACTGCAAAAATCCCGATTATGGAGGCCAGTGTTCCAATACTCGCGATGATCATCGGCAGAACTACGCCGTTAAATGCCTGAGCAATCGGAAACGCCGCTACCGATAAAACCGAAGTTCCCAGGATCGATCCGACAAAGGATTCAAACAGGTCCGCACCCATGCCGGCCACATCGCCCACATTATCGCCAACATTGTCAGCAATAACAGCCGGATTCCGCGGATCGTCCTCGGGAATACCGGCTTCTACTTTACCGACCAGATCGGCGCCCATATCGGCCGCTTTGGTGAAAATACCGCCGCCAACACGGGCAAAGAGCGCCATAGCCGAAGCTCCTACGCCGAAACTGAGCAGGGTAGTAGTAATTGTCTGGTACTTTAATGCCAGATTATCTTCCACGATAAACCGGTTCATGATGGAGAACCAGGATACCACGCAGAGCAGCGCAAATCCGACAACCACCAGCCCCATAACACTGCCGCCCCGGAAAGAAATTTTCAGAGCCTGATTCAGGGATTTACTGGCAGAATGGGTTGTGCGGTTCGATGTCATTGTCGAGGTCAACATACCGAAAAAGCCACTCAGCCCGGAAAAAAAGGCGCCGGTCAAAAAACAGAACGGTTCATATCCGCTCAGGACTTTAAAACCATAGGAAAAAACCAGCAGAATCACAAAAACAATGATAAAAAACAAACCTGCGGTTTTATATTGCTGACGCAGGTACGCCATGGCCCCTTCACGGATATAGCCCGCAATCCGGCGGACCTGATTATTGCCCGGATCCTGTTTCTGAATCCATAAATAAAAGAACAGGGCTGTAAACAACGCAATAACAGATGCTATTGGAACTATCATTAATCGCAGAAACATATCAACTCCCTAAATTCATTATGTAAAACCGGCCAAAGATTACATCAATCTGAGTTTTATTTCAAGGTAAATTGAGTAGGATAATTAAAATTAATGATTAATAACAGACCGATCGGTTTCAAAATCATAAAAGGTTTTTCGAGAGAGGTCCGCAAGCAGCAGTTTATAACTGATATAGGCTTCAAGGCGTGAGACAATTTAATTGACAGGAGGTATTTATAATTATTGTTGAGAACTTGTTCAATTGAAATAACACGTACCCAAAAATTGCGTTTACCGCTATATCATAATATGAAATTCTATTTCGATCCTATTGACTTGTAACGTTTTCATGATTAGCTTGTTTTTGGCTTAATTGTTGACATCTTAGTTGTTTGCGATAAGGGTGTAATCTTCGATTTTATTATTTAAGGAAAATCGATAATGCGTTCACATTGCAGGGGCTTTCATACCATCAAGTTTTTTCCGACTTACTTTTATAAATCCATATTTATCAATATAATCCATCATAGTACCGTCGATTGCCGGGAATTAAATTTAGGAATTTACCTGCTGAAATTTGTTTCTATAGATCGAATGATGCCAAAGAAACTTGTCTTAATCAAATGACACTTATAAATGAATAATAGAGGGGGCAAAGCCATGGGGAAGATCAGATATTCTGTGGTACTGTGTATAATCTTTGTTAGACTTTTTGCTCAGGGCGGCGGAAACCTGATAGATTTGGGGTCAAGTGGTGATAATTATATCAACTGTGGTGCACCCGCTTCGCTTGAAATATCTACGGCTGTAACGGTCGAATTATGGATATATCCCACATCTTTCGACGCCGTCGCCAACGAGGTGTATGCAAAATTTGGGTCAAGTAGATCGTGTGGTGCTAGCACTGAATATATGTCACACTCGATTGAATTAAGAAATGGTATGGTCTTCTATCGAATTTCACATAATGGCGTTAGCCCAGATGATAAAACCGGATCTACCTTAAGTTTAAATACCTGGTACCACCTCGTTCTTTGTTTTGTTGACGATACGCTTAAAGGATATATTAACGGTAAATTGGATGGTTCATGGTCTTCTATCGGAAGTATTTACACATCTCAAAGTATTCCTTTTCTGATTGGGGACTATTATTACTGTACTTATCCTTTTCGTGGCAAAATCGACGAAGTCCGAGTGTGGAATGCCACCCTGAGTGAAACAACTATTCGCAACTGGATGCATAAGGAGGTCACAAGTTCGCATCCCAATTATAGTAGCAACCTGAAAGGCTATTGGAAACTCAATGAAAGCTCCGGAATGACTGCGTACGATGCCAGCGGCAATAGCGCTGACGGCACTCTGGTAAATGCTTGTACGTGGGCTGTATCTACAGCACCACTTGGTAACGAAGGAGCTTATGTCAACACAACTGACCAAACAAGCGTTGGTCCTTCCGGCGGGCAAATAAAGGTCACAATTACATCGACGCCCGGAGATGCCAATAATCTCGGTGTTTATCAGTTCGGTTCGGTTTCGGGTGAACCAGTGACGGGTGAAACTTATCCGGGCGGGATTGATAAACGATCAAACATAGTTTGGGGAATTACAGAGCGTGGTTCGGTGACTGCCAATCTGGTTTTCGACTACAGTAATGTCGGGGGGATCGGTGACCCATCGACAATCAAACTACTGAAACGCACTGATGCCAGTTCGACAACCTGGGACGAGGTGACAGTTTCGTCAAGAGATAATAATACCCGGACAATTACAGTCGAAGCAGTGACTTCTTTCAGTGAATTTGCGCTTGGCGCGGGATCGGACAATTCTCTCCCCGTAACCTTTTCCAGCTTCTCCGCGAAAATAGTCTCCGATGGCGTCGCCCTAAGTTGGGCAACTGAGTCCGAGCTCGAAAACCTGGGCTTTAATATCTATCGGAAAAGTGTTGGTGTAGATTTTATCCTCATCGCCGATTTTCGAAATCATTCTGAACTGAAAGGTCATGGTTCAGCAACAGAGGCAAATCACTATTTAATTACTGATCATTCCGTTACGCCGGGAATGACTTACGCATATTTGCTCAGTGATGTGAATTACGCCGGGATCGAGAAAAAGCATACCGACCAGACCGTAACGGTGACAATTCCCGCGAGTCAAACTGCAATTGCCGAAGATTTTCGTCTCGGCGATGTCTATCCCAATCCATTCAACGCCGTCTTTACAATTCCGCTGACGCTGGGCAAACCAGCGCCGGTGAAATTGACGCTCTGCGACCTGAACGGCAAAGTCGTGAAAGTCATCTCAGACGGTGTCAAACCAGCGGGCGAATATAGGATTGCGGTGGATTGCCGGGAATTGAGTTCGGGGATTTACTTTTTACACTCGACCATTCTGGAAGTAAAGAAGACGACTAAAATGGTTCTGATCAAGTAACATTTTGAATGAGGATATGATTACAATAACGATTGTTAATGGGAGAATATTAAGCCGGTAACGAAAAAAGGAATATAACATGAAAACTATTACCATTTGGTCGATTCTTTTTCTGATGTTGTTTTTAACATCCTATTCAACAGCTGGCGATGACTGGACCCAAAAAAGCCCATCCGAAAAACCCTCTGCCCGGAGTGAGCACGCCATGTGTTACATTAGCAGTGGTAAGGTTCTTTTATTTGGAGGTTATAACGGATCATCATATTTACAAGACACCTGGGTGTACGATGTAAGCTCAAATACCTGGACCCAACCTTCAATTAATACTCCTCCAGATGCACGAAGCGAAACCGGGATGGCCCATATTGGTAACAATCAGGCTCTTTTATTCGGTGGTAAAAATTCTTATACAAAATTTGGTGATACCTGGCTGTTTAGTTATAATTCGAGCAATAATACCGGAACATGGACACTTAAAATTCAAGCTGAAGGTGGTGACAATCATCCATATAATCGCGCTGGTCACGCAATGGCCTATGCTGGTAACGATGATGTAATCTTACTGGGCGGTGTCGATTACGGTGGTAGTAAAAGGAATGATACCTGGCACTACGATCTGACTATGAACACCTGGACTTATAAAACTGATGCATCTACTACAATATATGAACATACAATGTGTTATATTGGTGGGACAAAAGTTCTTTGGCACGGAGGCGCCACCGGTGATGGGTCCTATGGGGGAACGAATATTTATGATCTAGGCAACAACATTTGGACCCTTAAAACTGCCTCAGATGATTTAAAACTGTTTGAATCATCTTCGGCCTATTTGGGTAGTGATCAAATATTGCTTTTTGGGGGCGTGGCCACCAGTGGATATAACTCAAACACAACCTGGATATATGATGAGAGTGAAAATACCTGGACTCAGGATAATAATAGTACGGCTCCGTCAGCCCGTGCAGAGGCCGGGATGGCACCCTCGACGATGAATGGTGCTGGTTACATCGTCCTTTTCGGCGGTTTTACCGATAGCAGGAGTGATGAAACCTGGACCTTCGGCGGCGGTGATTATTCTCTCCCCGTCACGCTTTCCGACTTCTCCGCGAAAGTCGTTTCCAGTAGCGTTGTACTGAATTGGTCAACTGAGTCTGAGATCGAAAACCTTGGTTTTATTCTGGAGAAAAAGAGTATAGAGCAGAGTGCCTGGGGCAAAGTTGCTGATTATCTGACGGATAAAGCCCTGGCGGGTCACGGCACAACAACTGAGGCGCATTCATATTCCTATACTGATCAGAGCGTTCAACCCGGTGCGATTTACACTTATTTGCTCAGCGATGTCAATTATGCCGGAGTCGAGAAGAAGCATACCGATAAGACCGCGACGGTGACAATCCCTGGGAACCAGCCAGGAATCGCTGAAGGTTTCCGCCTCGGCAATGTCTATCCGAATCCGTTCAATGCCACATTCACGATTCCACTGAAGCTGGGCAAATCGTCTCCGGTGAAATTGACGCTCTGCGACCTGAACGGCAAAGTTGTCAAAGTCATTTCAGATGGCGTCAAACCAGCGGGCGAATACCGGATTGCGGTGGATTGCCGGGAATTGAGTTCGGGGATATATCTGATACAATCCACGATTCAGGAATCGAAAAAAACGATGAAGGTTATATTGATAAAGTAACATACATAAATAAAATGGTTATGGATTTTTGTAATGCCTTATCTGCCTAAATATATCATTGAGACAAACAGACGGGTAATTATCATTTCGTGAAGCATCTTTAGACGGCGGAACGTATCGGAGGAACGCCGGTATAAATCCTCTTAACAAAAAGGGGGAACCTGTTGGTTCCCCCTTTTTTTAACGATAGCAGGATTCAACTATTTATGAACGTCATCTTTTTGGTTTTGCTTATACCATCAGCCTGTAACTGATAAATATAAACTCCGGTCGAAACCATATATCCGTTCTTGTCTTTACCGTTCCAGATAACCGAATGACTGCCCGGTTGCAGCTGATTATCGACGAGGGAAACCACTTCTCTGCCAACGATGTCATAAATAACCAGTTTTACACGATTCGTCTGAGGAATCTGGAAACTGATCGACGTGCTCGGGTTAAAAGGGTTCGGGAAATTCTGATGCAGCTGGTACTGATCCAGTACCTTTGTTTCAGAAGTGACTATACCGCTGACAACCTGTCCGTCAAAACGTAACACCTTACCGCCATCCGTGAAGAAATATCCGAAATCACTACTGTCCCGTTAAGAAAAATGATAAAGGATATATATAATTGATAATCAGCAAGTTAAGATGTGTTGAGCGATTTTTTGATTTGAACTTTTATGTTCGATTTGATTTTATGTGTTATCAATTCAGAAAGGTGATAGCACATGAATCAAGGACGCACAATATTTTCTCAAATAATCGATTTTATGCCC
>Ga0268276_1001967_pt1 | contig 18536 bp, 22 predicted proteins | sample saktaG_4_FD_190145 | JGI IMG/M metagenome (GOLD analysis project Ga0268276, IMG submission 190145) | Saline water microbial communities from Sakinaw Lake, British Columbia, Canada - sak_2010_1_5_45m | ecosystem: Environmental > Aquatic > Non-marine Saline and Alkaline > Saline ...
CACCCCAAAGACACGCAAATCCCAAAATCAATTTTAGAATATCGAACAAAATCTGAAATCTCGTCGGCAAAAACAATCTACAATCTCACCGGAGGAAATAAAATTTTTGAAACAATAGCAAACTTAGTCGACGCTGGTTGGACACAAAAAGAAAATAAAAAAATCATAAACAAATTTTTAAAGAAAAACAAAATAACATTTGGACAATTCAATAGAAAAGTTATGTTCAAAATCACGAGAACAATCGACTACCTTCACAATAAACCAAAAAAAGCATTTAAAATTTTAAAATCAATAAACTCACTAAAAGATTTTGAAAAACTAAATAAATACGACCACAAAATTGGCAAAGAAATTAAAAAAATAATCCAGCAATACAAAACAAAAAAACAAAAAATTGGAAAAATCAACTTCTTCCACTTCAAAGCAAAATACCCAATCAAATCCGCAATAATAAACGAAATAAGTTACACTAGCCCAAAACAAACCTACATCTTTGCAACACCGACGGCAAACAACAAAAAAATAATATCACTCAGCGCAAGAAATCAAACAAAAAAAATCGACATGGCAGAACTCCTAAACTCAGGAATCAAAAACCTCAAAAACGCCTCAGCCGGCGGACACGTTCCAGCAGCCGGCGCAACAATTCAAGCAAAAGACCTAAACCAATTCAAGCAAAATTTAAAACAATTTAAATACTATAAGGAATTAAGAAAATCATGCAAATAGGAAAATATATTATACTGCTCGCAATCATATCTACCCTCACAATTTCAATCTTTTTCTTTCTTAATCCATCAACAAACGAAGAAAGACTAATCACTAAATCAGAGTCAGATTCCAACACATTAGAAAATCTTTCGGAACTATCAACAGGAACAGAAATAGAAGAAATTTATGATATCTACATCTCCACCGAAGGAAACAATGAAAATTCCGGAACAATAAACAAACCAATAAAAACACTAAACCGAGCAAGAGAAATAATAAGAAACTTGCCACGCCCACTAAAACAATCCATAAATGTTTATTTAAGAGAAGGAACCTATCTATTAACAGAACCATTTGTATTAGACGACATAGAAAAAGATTCAGGGGATTATGAAAACGCAATAACCTACCAATCTTATCCAGAAGAAAAAGCAATAATAACATCAGAAATTAATCCTGACCTAAACTGGCAAAAACAAAATTCATTTTATGTCGCAGATGTCTCACGCCTCATAGAACAATACAAAAACTTCGAATCCCTATTTGTCGACGGGAAAAGAGCAACAAAATCAAGAATACCAAACATGGGATACTATACAATAAATAAAACAGACAAAGACAACAATTCCGCTTTCTTTTTCAACTCAGGAGAAATAAGAAATAACTGGAAAAATTTAAACGACATCGAAATTGTTCCATCAATGAACTGGATCCAGTCAAGATTCAAAATTAAAGAAATCGACGAAACAAAAAATAAAATTTACTTATCAGGAAAAACAAACCCATACTCTTTCGGATTCGGACAGGATAGATATTACATCGAGAACATCTTCGAAGGACTTTCAGAAGGAGAATGGTATTTAGACAAAAACGAAAAAAAACTATACTATTGGCCAAAAGAAAACGAAAAAATAAACGAACTAAAATTCAGCATTCCAACACTAACAACATTAATCCAAGCAGGAAATTACTCCAAACTAAGAGAAGAATCAAATCTGGATTATCTCGAAATAAAAGATTCTGCATCCGTCGACAAAGGTTTAAGCTTCAATAACGATTTTACAATATCTATGTTCTTCAAAGTAATTTCGGGCGTCAATGATTTTCAAAATCCGTCCTGGATTCTCAGCAAAGGATACGCATGGGATGAAAACGGACTTGCGATAGTATTTATCGACGGCAAATTACAATTAATTATAAACGACGGCTTTGGCAAATATCCATTCTCAACATCAGGAGAAATCAACGACGGAAGTAGACCAATAATTCCGGAATCAATGACATCATACAAAAGCTACGTTAACGAATGGTTACACGTCGCATGGACAGTCGATAGAACTTCCGGGAAAATAAAATCATACGCAAAGGGAAATTACAGAGGATTCGAATATGATGTAGACATTTCCAATTTAGGAAACATAACCGCCTATGAAACCCCTCTTTTTATAGGACAATTAAAAGCAGAAGGACTTAATGGAGCAATCGACGAACTAAAAATATACAACCGAGTCCTGACAGATGACGAAATTAAATCCCTTTCAGAAAACGAACAAATAAGCAACAACAAATTAGAACTCTCGCTTTCATTTGAAAAAAACTTCAACGATGACGGAAACGGAAACACACCACTAATACAAGGAAATCCTAAATTCATTAATGGAAGTCGGGGAAAAGCAATCGCTTTTGAAAAGAGAACAATAATCAACGAAAACGAATACAACTCATACCTAACCAACGTAAATTTCAAAAACATGGAATTCACATACACCGACTACAAAATTTCTCAAAACGGTTACCCAGGTTCTCAAACAGATTATTATCTAAACAATCCGACAATTCTCTTAATAACAAAAAACAGCGAATTTGAAAACAATATAATTTCCCATACAGGAGAATATGCGTTATACTCCTGTTCCAAAAACTCAAAAATAAGCAACAACGACATTGAAGACACAGGAGCGGGAGCAATAAGAATTGGAGACGCCGGCGAATTATGGAACTACATACTCACAAACAAAATATCCAATTCAAACGAAATCACAGACAACAAAATAAGCAACACAGGAAATATATTCGCGGGCTCACCCGCAATTACAATTTTACACAGCGGAGACAATCTAATCAACAACAACGAAATATCAAATACCTCCTACTCGGGAATCTCACTCGGATGGTTCACGCCTACCTCATGGCAAACATTCATGAGTAATAATAAAATTGAATACAACTATATCCACGACATAATGCAAAAACTTAACGACGGAGGTGGGATATATCTCCTCGGAAAACAACCCGGAACAACTGTAACAAACAACCTAATCAAAAACATAAAACAAACACAAAACCACCTAAGCAACCAATATCTATTCGGACTCTACTTTGACAACGCCGAAGACATAGTCGCCAAATATAACCTAATACAAAATGCTGACTACTCCGGAATAATCTTCTATAACAATATTGCAAACCAACGCTCAACAAATAAAAACAACACCGTCGAAAACAATATATTTATCGACTCGGGCAAATACCAAACCTTCTTTAATTCCTACGACGACACTTTCACAAAAAACATAATCTATTATCACAAAAATCTCAAAAACACCAGTTTGTTTTATTCCGAAACACCGGGAATAATAAAAAAATCAAACTACAATATATTCTACACTGCCATTTCCCCCGTTTATAGATTCTGGAATGAACAAACAAATACCCATTTCTACACAATATCAGAAGAAGAAAAAGACCACCTTATTGAAACATACTACCAATTTATATTCGAGGGTCCGGCATTCTACGCTTATGAAACACAAACCGAAGAAACAAAACCCGTCTACAGATTCTGGAACAATCAAACAAACTCACACTTCTATACAATATCCGAAAAAGAAAAGGACAAACTTATTGAAAAATACCACCAATTTATATTCGAGGGTCCGGCATTCTACGCTTATGAAACACAAACCGAAGAAACAAAACCCGTCTACAGATTCTGGAACAATCAAACAAATACCCATTTCTACACAATATCAGAAGAAGAAAAGGACAAACTTATTGAAAAATACCACCAATTTATATTCGAGGGTCCGGCGTTTTATACTTATGAAAATACAGGTCAATCCCTAATATCAATGCTCAACTCTTGGAAATCCCTTGGATACGACAAAAATTCAATCATCACGAACCCACTATTCGAAGATTATGAAAACGAAAACTTCAATCTAAAAGAAAAATCTCCTGCATTCAACTTGGGCTTCGAATCATTTAATTATCCAAAACCTTAAAATAAATTTAAAAACAATAGATAATCAAACTCTATATGAAATATTATAAAACTAAATCAATAGGTCTTAGCGACGAAAACCAATGTGCAATAACAACACTTCCTCTTTCTCCAGAAGAAAGCGAAAGAGCCTATTATCACCTTTGCGAAGGTGTACAAGAAGCGACAAGAAAAGCCAGAGAAGGTGCCCCAAGTTCCAATGGAACATATTTAAGAACCATGGGATAATTTTAAACCCATCTCTCAAACCACACATATTCTTTTAAATTAAACCCGCCCCCTAATTACATATCCTGAAAGGAGGTAAGACAAAAAAGAAATGACATTAGATTTTGCAAAAGAGGCAATAAAAACTGCAGAAGCAAACTCCATTAATTTCGACGATTTGAAAGCCGGCAAGGCAAACATAAAAGTTTTCGGATTAGGCGGATGCGGATGTAACATGGCAACCTGGCTTTTTAACAAAGGCATTAATGGAGCAACAATCTACGGGGTAAACACCGACGCGTTACACCTCTCAATCACAAAAACCGACGAGAAAATTCTCATTGGTAAAGAATTGACACGAGGTCTCGGATGCGGGGGCTACCCAAAAAAAGGAAGAGAAGCCGCCAAAGAATCTCTCACTGACTTGAAGAAAGCTGTTTCGAATTCGGATATGGTTTTCACTCTAGCCGGAATGGGAGGTGGCTCAGGCACAGGCGCTATCCCAGTCGTTGCACAATTAGCCAAAGAAGCAAGCGCAGTAGTAATTGCCGTCGTAACAATGCCATTCGAAGCCGAAAAATCGAGAATCGACAAGGCGGAATTCGGACTTCAAGAACTACGAGAAGTCGTCGACACTGTAATTGTCCTCGATAACAATCGACTCGTCGACATCGCGGGGCAACTCCCAATGGAACAAGCTTTCGCGGTCGCAAACGAACTCGTGTCCACAATGATTAAAGGTATCGTCGAAACAATCACATTGCCTTCGCTAATTAACCTAGACTACGCCGACGTATCTTCAATTATGAAAAACGGAGACGTCGCAGTTATTGGAATCGGTGAATCAAACACAAGCGCAAGAGTAGACGATGCAGTTCAACAAGCACTGACGCACCCGCTACTCGATGTAGATTACAGAGGAGCAACCGGCGCACTAATCCACATCACATGCGGACCAGATTTGAAACTCGAAGAATTTGACAGCATCGGAAGACTCGTAACCGAAAACCTATCGCCAGAAGCACAGGTAATTATAGGCGCTCGAGTAAACAAAGAATTCCAAGGACGAGTAAGAGTCATCACGATTATGACCGGCGTAAAATCCCCTTATATTTTAGGGAAACGCTCCGGCCAATTCGAAGACAAAAACATTGTTAGCGCAAACGAACTCGGCTTAGACGATTTAAGTTATTAATAAATAAATTTTTATTTTATTTTTAGCCCCTTCGGGGGCAATATTTTTACAATCTCTCGACGCTGATACAACTATCTCCGCACACCTCATAACAATTCCCGCAACCCACACATCTATCCTTATTCACAATAACTGGATAATAATACCCATTCTCATTAGTCTCTCTGCCAAAACTCATTTCCAAAACTCTCCTCGAACAAACCGAAACACAAAGCCCACAACCCTTACACCTCTCAGCTCTAATCTCAACACTTCCACTCATTAAAAATCAAATTACCTCACGACTCATTTTAACACTCGGCTTCATCTCCTTCGCGCCCCATTTCTCAAAATAAATAATATTTTCCAACTTCACCTTGCGACCAGCAACCAATGAATTACGACCAGCGAATTGCGTCTCAATCCCAATCGGGAAAACAGCCTCGATAATCAATCCATCTGGAATATCCAAAGCTCTCTGAATTTGCTCCGCATAAAAATGCCCAACCCATGTCGTCGCCAATTTCTCCTCAGTCAAAGCCAGCAAAAAATTCTCAATCGCCGCCCCCGCCTGCTGCGCCGCAAAACGAACACCCCCCTCATTATAACTCTGAACCAGCTTCGAATCATCAGAAACAGCGACGACAATATACTTCGCAGTCCCGACAAAATCCTGCTGAGTCGCAGCCGCAATCTCCGCAATTTTCTTTTCATCCGAAACCAAAATAAATTTCATCACAAACTTCCCACCTGCACTTGGAGCAAATCGCACCGCATCAATCGCCCGCAAAATCTTCCGCCAATCCGGCTTCTTGTTAGAATACCTCCGAACACTTGCCCTTCCCTCAATCGCTTCTTTTAAATCCATAACACAACAGAGAGAAACAACTATAAAAACATTTTGGGTCAACCTATAATATTCCTATAAAAATCCAAATAACTCCGTCCCATAACTCCCTGGTCAAACCTTTTTTCAGCATCTCTCCTACAATCAGTCGGACTAATTCTACCAATAGAATCTACAGCATTAATCAAATCTCTAACCATTGACCCATCATCAAACTTTCTCTCCAAATCACCCTTCACTGAAGAACTAGTTTCATCCTTATTAATCCATTCCGGTTCAATAACATAACCCGTCTTACCATTCTTGACAACTTCTGGAATCGAACCCGCATGAGTTCCTATCACCGGAGTTCCGCTAGCTAATGCCTCAGCCATAACCAAACCAAACGGCTCATCCCAACGATTAGGTTGTAAAACCACCTTCGCATTAGCCAACAAAATAGCCTTCTGTTTATTATTCACCGGACCAATAAAAAGAATTTCTCCGTCGCCAACAACCCGCTCCCCATCTTCCAATCTATCAATCAAACCTTGTCTTTGTCTTTCCTGCTCTTCAAAATTCTCACCTTCCACAACGCTTGTCAAATAAGGTTCAACCTTTTCATTATAAAAAGATTTAAACGGAAGGTGAACTTCTCCAGCAATAATCAATGGCCTCTTTGTCTCTCGTGCCACACGCACCGCTAAATCCGCACCCTTGATAGACGAAATTCTACCAAGCCACAAAAGATAATCTTGCTTCAATTCAACAAAAGGAAACTCACGAATCGGCACTCCATTATAAATCATCCTGTCTATTCTCAAACCAGTAAGTCTCTCATACTTCTTCCTTTGAGAATCACTTATAGCCACAAAAAAAGCCGGAGCACCTACTTTCTGCAACTCTCTAAAATCCGCATACTTATCTTCTTTAACAACAGAAACACCTCCATGAATCGTAGTAACAACCGGAATATTAATACCACTATTTTTATATTCTTTAGAAGAAACTAAATATTGTCCAGGATGGTCATGCATAATCTGCACCCTCTCGTCCAAGGCAAATTCCAAAGATTTTTTATAATGATTATCATAATCATTTTCAAATCGAGTCGTTTTTCTCTCAACACCACTAACGGTCCAAAGACATCGTGGAACAGTAGGCACCAACTTGCCATAAGAACCCAAATCAGAATCTCCCGACGCTGCCACAAAAGATTCGTGCCCCAACTCGTGATAAACCTGATTCAAAGCCAAAGCAATCCTCTCTGTACCCGCATACTTCAAATTCCTCGACACTTGAATCGCAATCGGCGCCACATGCAATATCTTCATCTCGCCATAATCCTATATTTATTTAACATTCGCCTCGCAAGAAAAAACGTTTTATAAATTTAACCCGAACGCTTTCGGGAGGACTCGAACCTCTAACAACGAAGCTGAGCGAAGCGATGACCGATGTTAGCTCGCGTCTCTGACGCGTAGTTCTGAAAGAAAGGTTCACGAACGCTTTCGGGAGGACTCGAACCTCCGACATCACGGTTAACAGCCGTGCGCTCTACCTGCTGAGCTACGAAAGCATAAACAACTATCATAAAAAGTATATTTAAAACTAACTATCAAATACTTCTTTCTATCCACTTAGCAAATCTAACAGCGATAATAACCAATCCTATAAAACAAATCATAAAACCCAACATCATTATCGAAAGTCCGGCTGAGTATGTAGCCTTTAAACCTAAATAGCTCATAGCTGCTCCAACCAAAAATATAATAAAACCAATCATTGCTTTGCTTTTCGTTATTAAAAAAATACAAATATAGTCTTTAAATATCTTGCGTTTAAAATTTATTAAACGCATTCAGTCTTTCATTATTGAAACACATAAACAAACTACCGCTTATTTATTTCACGCAAAACACACCCTTTAAATATTTAGGTTATGCGAATAGATATATTCAAGTCCTCCCAAAAGCGTACTATTCACTACAAACTACTTACTAATTTAAGCCCCAAATCCTCATTATCAAACCTTCCTCTATTCGCGTTCTGTTTCTCCAACCTCGCAAAAACATTCCCATGCTTCGCCCCCTGAATCAAACTCTCAATCGCCTGCACCGTCGTATCTAAATGCTCAGCGTCGACAATCACACCAACCCGATTCCCACTCACAACAATAACCGCACCAGTCAAATTCTCAATCGCCCTCTTCGCTTTCCCGCCAGTACCAATCAACCTCGCCCTCACATCACTCAACTTTTTCCTATGAGTATGCTCCTTAACTCCGACAAATTCCAAAACAAAATCCTCGCCCATCAACAACAACGCATCATCAACATCAAACCCAAAATCAACCGCCCTCAAAACTTTTTCAACCAAATACTCATTCAACTCACCCCCTTTAATCCCCACTACAGACGACTTACTACTAACTACCAATTTAATTTTAACCTTATTCTCAATCGCCGGCACAGCTTTCTTAATCTTATTCAAACTTTCAACCACAACATTTCTCATAATAAATTCAAACCATACACAATTAAAAACTTATCTCCTACAACTCTCGGGAAAATCAACCGCCACAAGTCTAATTCCATCAGCATCATACTCTCCTTCACTTCTACGCCTCTCTAAATCATCATTTAAAATTTTTCTCAATTCATAATACCCACCATTAAAACTCTCATCAATAAATTATTATCTTTATAAAAATTATTATACTCTACCACACCAATCAAAACTCCCCTTCATCCGTAACTAACTTCCCCATCTCCTTCAACTTCACAATCTGATTATCAGTATACTTAAACAAAACATCACCTTTATCGTCGTCAAATTCCCACGGCTCAACAATAATCACATCACCTTCCTTTAACCACAACCCTCTTCTCTTCCGCCCCGGCACTCGACAATTCCGCGTCTTCCCATCCATACACGAAACTGACATCCTCGAACCACCATATCTCTGAGAAATAATCCCAATAACCTCACGCCCCTTCGGCAATTTCACTCGCACCGGCCCTTCCTGCCCCGGCACAAAAACTCTCTCCTTATTTTTCTTCGTCTTGTCCTTGAATTTCCCAAACGCCATAACCAACAAAAAAGAAATCAACTTATAAAACTATCTCAAAGGAAATTAAAACCTCAAGAAACCTTGGTTTCTTAGACAATATATAAAACCACCGCCCAGTTCCACGCACCGCGCGGGCGACTAACGGCCGCTAAAAATATGAGAGCGAAGCTCTCTAAATTATCAACCAGCGAAAAGCGAAAAGCGAACATCTCTTGTTCTTCAAAGAAGAACAAGCGCAATCGGCACACCTTCAATCTCAATCACGCCCTCGTCGCTAACCAGCCCCAACTCTTTCGCAATCCGAACCGAATTCTTACCAACAAAATTAAACGTCGCGTCCTCTTTATTACAACGAATCACTTCCTCGCGAACCCCATCCTCGCTCATCTCATCCCCTCTAAAAAAATCCCCACTCACATCCAGCGCCATTTTCCCCTCCTTTAATTTCCGTCCGAAAATATCCACATCACAAACAGCGACGACCCAACGATACGACTTGTGCACCTTCAATAAAATATTCCCCATCACTAACAAAAAAATCCCCGCTATATAAAACCACCGACATAAAAAATTAAAATCCCCTCCCAAAAAGAAAGGGAATAAATTTAAGCAACCTTCTTAGCCTCTCCACTAGCAACCACCTTGTCCGCATCATCTTTCGACATAATCCTACACATTCCACAACCACACGTCGAACATTTTCCCTTCGCCATGTAACCACCCCGAGCAGTCATAGTCATCTGAGCATCCTTCATCGTCCTATTCTCCTTACACTTCATACACCTTGCCTCAATCGCCATTTTTACCTCCATTGATATTTAATTTATCAAATTTGTTGTACTTCATATCTCTCCCCACATGCAAGACACCTTAAAAAAGTCTTCGCTCCAACCTCTAACTCAGTATCTGGCTTCCCACACTTCGGACACAACACAAAACGCTTCACATACCTCTCAATTTTCTCATTAATTTCCTTACTCGACAACTTCCGCGACAAAATCAACCTATCCCCCCTCATCTCAACAAAACTCGCCAACTCCTTCCCCAAAAACTTCATCAAATGCCTCGGATCCCTCCTTAAGCAACTAACAACCTGACAAAAATTAGAAATTACCGTCCTCGTTCCCTCATGACATCCTCGAACTTTCAAAACCTCAAACCGCCCACACTCACAACTACTCTTGACGCTACAATACGCTTCCTCCAACAACTCCTCATAACTCATCAACCCCACACGAAACATCCCCTTATAAAACTAACCAAAAAATTTATAAACAAAACAAAACAACAAATAACATAAATTCTAGAAGTTTTACTTCTTAAGATAAAATGAATGAATCAAGACAAACACTCGACAAGTATGTATTGAAGACCGGAACACTCACAGTCGGAATTGTTTGCAAAGACGGAATTGTTCTCGCCGCAGACAACAGAGTAACATACGCAAACGAAGGAGGAGGAATAATATACATCTCAAGAACACATGAAAAAGTTCACAAAATCAACGACAGAATTATTGCAACAACCGCAGGAACCGCCTCTGATTCCAGACGAACATTGAAACTAATCAGTGCAGAAATAAAACTAAAAGAACTAAAAGACAAAAAAAAAATAACAATGAAAGAAGTCGCTTCTCTAATGTCAAATATTCTATTTCAAAATATAAGAGCACCAAGCATGATTCCAAGCATCTCTCATTTCCTAATAGCAGGATATGATGAAAATGGGGAAACGAGTCTCTACGACACATCACCCGACGGATATCTTCAAAAAATTGACACCTACCAAGCAACAGGCGCACCATTCGAAAGCCTTGGAATTCTCGACGTAGAATACGACAAATTAATCACTTTAGAAAGAGGAATCGAATTCGCAAAAAAAGTATTCAACGCTACAAGCGGAAGACAGCCGGGCGTAGGCGACGGATTCGACATTTATACAATAACCCCAGGAAAAATAGAAAAAGTCTTTTCTAAAAAGATAAAAACAGAATTCGTCGAAAAAGAATAATAACATAAATCATTTCAAATGGCAGATATCTTAAAAACAATTGAAGAACAATTACCGAGAGGCGTTGTCAGTTCAACAATTTTCGAAGGCGCAAATATAGTCGTATACACATCCGACATAGCATTTTTCAAAGACGGCAACACCGCAATCAAAGAAGTCGTCAACACAATTAAAAAACGAATCGAACTCCGAGCCGACAAATCACTTCTAATGCCAAACGATAAAACAGAAATAAAAATCCGACAAATAATTCCAAAAGAAGCCGAAATAACAAAAATCATCTTCGACCCCCAACGAAGCATCATAATAATTGAAACAAAAAAACCCGGACTCGCAATCGGAAAAAACGGCTCAATTCTAAAAGAAATAAAAAACGAAACAATGTGGACTCCCCAAATTCAGCGCTCCGCCACAATCAAATCAAAAATCACAGACAAAATTCGCGAAGTCCTTTACCAAGACAACTCATACCGAAAAAAATTTCTAAACAGCATCGGAGAAAAAATCTACGAAGAATGGAACCCAGACAAAATAGAAGAATGGGTTAGAATAACAGCGCTAGGCGGAGGCAGACAAGTCGGCCGAAGCTGCTTCCTTCTTCAAACTCCAATATCAAAAATTTTAATCGATTGTGGCATCGACGTATCAGCCCAAGGCAAAGACAAATACCCCTATCTCGAAGCCCCCGAACTCGACCTCTCGGCAATCGACGCAATAATCTTATCCCACGCACACCTCGACCACTCCGGACTAATTCCCTACCTTTACAAAATGGGATACAAAGGTCCTGTCTACATGACTGCCCCAACTCGCGACATCGCCGCCCTGATGGCACTCGACTTCATCGGCGTCGCATACAAGCAAGCCGCAGCACCGCTCTTCAAATCATCCGACATTCGAAACATGGTCAAACACTCAATCACATTAGATTACCAAGAAGTGACCGACATCACCCCAGACATCAGAATAACCCTCTATAACGCCGGACACACTCTCGGCTCGGCAATGATTCATTTCAACATCGGCAACGGTCTCCACAACTACCTTTACTCCGGCGATATCAAATTCGGAAAATCCCGCTCGCTCGAAGCCGCAACTTCTTATTTCCCCAGACTCGAAACTCTCCAAATCGAATCAACATACGGCGGCAAAGACAACAACTACCCTCCCCGAAGAGAATCAGAAGAAGAACTTCTCAAATTCATCAACGACATCATTTCAAATGGCGGCAAAGTCCTACTCCCAGAACTTGGAACCGGCCACGCCCAAGAAAAAATGCTCCTCATCGAAGACGCAATAAAAATGGGCAGAATCCCAAAAATTCCCGTCTACATCGACGGAATGATTTGGGATATCAACGCAGTCCATACTGCTTACCCAGACTTCCTCTCAAACACACTCCGCTCCAACATCTTCGCCGACAGAAATCCATTCACATCAGAAATTTTCAGTCAAGTCGGCTCACCCCAAGAACGAAAAAAAGTAATCGAAAGCGGACCCTGCATAATCCTCGCAACATCAGGAATGCTCGTCGGTGGCGCATCAGTCGAATACCTCAGAGAATTCGCGGACAACCCAAACAACGGACTCTGTCTCTCTTGCTACCAACCACCAGGAGGTCTCGGTCGCCAACTAAAAGAAGGATTAAGAGAAGCCAAATTCAACGTCAATGGCAAAGAAGAAATCGTCCCAATAAAACTAAAATTTCTATCTATCGACGGATTCTCCGGACACTCATCACGAAACGAGCTCATGGCTTTCATAAACAACATCAACCCGAAACCAAGAAAAATAATCGTCAACCACGGCGAACAATCAAAATGCCTCGACCTCGCGTCCAGCATCTACAAATCCCAGCGAACCGAAACCTGCGTCCCAAAAAATCTCGAAACAATTAGACTAAGATAATTTAAATACCTCACCCTCCATCCCTAATCATGAAACACAAACTTTCTATAACAATCCTACTCCTCTCTATCTTTCTAGCAACACAATTCATCGGACTCTTCGTCGTCAATGCCTACACCCCAATAACAATCACAAACCCGCAAACCGGCGAAACAATTCACTCGCCAACCAACGACCTCCCGTTCGGACTTCAAACTCCCGACGACGAACAACCTGGATTTTACAACCTCATCTTCGCATTCATATTCGCAATCGCAATCATCTTCATCCTAATGAAATACAAATGGAAAACCGTCATCCGCCTTTGGTTCCTCGCAGTCACAATCCTCGCCCTCGCAATCTCACTCTATGCTTTCTTAAAAATGTCTCACTACCAACTGCTCACTACCAACTGCTCACTAATTGCTTTAGCAATCGCAATCCCTCTCGCATCCTTAAAAATTTTCAAACCAAATGTCTACTCGCACAACCTCACCGAACTCCTAATCTACCCCGGCATCGCCGCCGTCTTCATCCCAATACTTCTCCGCCCAACAGCGACGACATTCATCGGTAAAATCTGGCCAATCACAACACTCCTAATTTTAATCTCACTTTACGATGCGTGGGCGGTCTGGAAATCCGGCATCATGCAAAAAATGGCAAAATTCCAAATGAACGAACTCAAAATTTTCGGCGGACTCATGATTCCTTCCGCTTCAAAAAAAGTCAAAGATGAAATTAAAAACATAAAACAAAAATATAGGGGCAAAAAAATCCCGAAAAAAATAAAAAATAAAAAATTCAAAGTCAACCTCGCAATCCTCGGCGGCGGCGACATAATTTTCCCAATCATCACAGCCGGTGTTTTCCTCCGAACATTCGGACTAATCCCCGCACTCTTCGTAACGGCCGGCGCGTTCATCGCCCTAACATACCTATTCGCAATAACAAAAAAAGACAAAGCATATCCCGCAATGCCATACATCACAACCGGTATACTTGTCGCAATCATCCTCGCAAAACTAACAGTTATCTAACCACAAAAAATTAGCAACAACGTTGCCCTATTCCAAACCTAATACCTAAAAGCGAAGCAACCTAACACCTAATACCTTCACAATTGACATCATTAAAAAATAATTCCAATCGTCACATACTCAATATCCCAAAACCGAACCTTCCCGTCGCTAATTAAATTATTATCACCCCTCGTAACAAAATAAACCCCCTCCCCATCAACTCCTTTCTCGACAACCCGATGAACAACCAACTTCTCGCCCAACCCAAAACTAACAATATCTCCGACGCTAATTTCATCCTCACTTTTCGGAACAACACGAATTCCATTAGCCCCCGCATCAAACAACGGCTTCATACTCCCCGTCGCCACATAATTAGACAACGTCGCATTCTCAATCATCAAAATAATCCTATCGTCCAAAACAATAATATCATCCTCACTAACCCAATCCGACGGCGACGACAAACTCCCCAAATCCAAAATCCCGAACCCAGAAATACCAAACCCCGAAAAAGAAAAAACAAAAAACAAAAACGCACAACTAAGAAAACCAAACAAAAAAACAAAAACATACTCGACTTTCATAAAACCACAACAAAAACCCCATATTTAAATTTTATGCATGTAACCCCTTCAAAAAGACAACATAGCGAAACATTTATAAAACTAAATTTCCAAATTTTATAGTGAAAACATGGCAAACAAAAACGAAAGACAAGACGATAGAATAGAAAACACAACGGAAGTTTGGTATGAACCTTTATGTACATCGATATTAACAGAAAGGGGTTATATTGGTTTTGTTTTTGAAATATCATCCAATAAAGGAAGAATTACTCCAATCAGCCCATATTCAGGAAACATTGGCGAAAGTCATACTCATACTTATCTAAAAGATGAAATAAACAACCCCGAAAGTTATTTACTTCTTAAAATAGGTCATAGTTATGGACATGAATCTGCTAGGAAAGGCCATAAACAAGATATAGAAACTTTGGATGGCAATCTTTCGGAAGTGAACCGGCTTATCAAAGATAGATTAGAAAGATTAAAATTATAACATGGCAATAACAAAACCCGAACTCGTAAAAAAATTGAAAGTATACTTCGACCTAAACATTTACGAAACTAAAGTCTGGCTCGCCCTACTCAGCAAAGGTATAAGCTCAGCCGGCGAAATCGCAGAAATCTCTGGCGTCCCTCGAAGCCGAACTTACGACGTCCTCGAATCTCTCGAAAAGCGCGGATTCGTAATTCAAAAACTCGGCAAGCCCGTAAAATACATCGCCGTCAAACCCGAAATCGTCATCGAGAAATTAAAAAACAACACGACACAATACGCCGAAGAAAAAATCAAAACACTCTCAGGTCTAAAAGACACAATCGAATACAAAGAACTAAAAGAACTCCACCGAATCGGAATCGAGCCAATAAAAAACCACGAACTCTCGACGTCAATCAAGGGCCGTTCAAACCTTTACCTCCAAATGCGCTCAGTAATGGAATCCGCCGAAAAAACAATCCACCTAATCTCCTCGGTATACGAACTAAACTCAAAACAAAAAATGTTCAAAGACGTTTTCGCAAAACTAAAGAAAAGAAAAGTCGATATCAAAGTCATCGTCTCAGACAACCAAGAAGAAGCAGAAAAACTCTCAAAAAAACTCGGAGTAGAAATCAAATCAAGAACAATCAACTCACGATTCGTCATCGCCGATAAACAAGAATTAATCTTCACAATCAAACCGACAAACGTCCACGAAGATTTCGACTACGGCGTCTGGATAAACTCCGCGTTCTTCGTAAACTCGCTAAGCTACATGTTCGAGCTGGCGTGGAGAGATTAAGATGGGAAAATTCGGAGACAAATTAATAGAATATGGGATACTCTCTACTGTTGCTTTAGGAATTTTAATTATAACACCAAAGTTTACAAATTTTCTAAAAAGAGTACACGAATATGATGTTAAAATAAACGCAAGAAAACTTCCTCAAACTCGCAACGTCATCGGCGACCCAAACGCGACAGACCCAAATGATACTTATATCACAATCAACGGACAAAATTATTACAGAGTTATCGACGGTAAATCAGTCGAAGACTACTTTAAATAAAATTCTCTAACAGCTAATGGCTAATGGTTAACGCCTCGCAAAAGCTTCGCTTCCGCCCCCATCTCCCTCTCAATTTTCTTAACCAAATCAAAAATCCCCTCAACACTAATCTTCCTCCTCACGAACCAAAACTTCCCTTTCTTAAAAGCATCACGATGAACCCCTCTAAAAACTTTAACACAATCCTCCAACCCAACGCTCGGCCCTCTAACCTCAACCTCCAACTTCTCCAAAACAATAATATACCCAACAGCTCTCTGCCCCAAACCCGAATAATCAAATTCCTTCCTCAAAACTTTCTGCCCATTTCTCTCCAACTCTCTCGCAAAAAAATCCAGCAACTTCTTCATCTTCGTCCCCGCAATATCCCCCTCTTGCCTATCCGTCCTCAACTCAACCTCAACAAACCTCGCCTTTTTCTTCCGCGCAAAATTCTTCATCTCATCAACATCAACTTCCTTCAACTCAAAAAAATCCAGCGACGGCGATTTCAAAAATTCCTTAGCAACTTTCAAAAACCTTTCAAAACTTTCAACCCCCAAACCCGCTGTCACATTCCGATACTTGTAAGTCGGGTCAACCAAAACAATTGGACTCTGCAACTTCGACGCGTTAATCTCACTCAAAACCTCACGCTCATTCCTAAAACACTTCAACGGATCAACAACCCTACGCTTTCCAATTCCTTTAAAAAACTTTATAAACGAACCATAATAAATTACAAAAACTTCCAAGGCATAACCACTAAACCCACGCACATAACCCTCAGCCCCATAAACCCGATTCGCAAAACAAAACGCCTTCGCCAATCTAATCTCGTCAGCTAACTTAGGATTTTTCTTCAATTCACCGACGACAAATTTAACATGCCCCAAAGAAACATCAGTCACATTCTCCGCCAACTCCGGGTCATTATTCTTCACAACCGGAATAACTTCCAAAACAACATCCCCACAATCAATCTGAAAATAATCTCTCGAACCGTGCACCTTCCTCAACTCACCTGGCAATTTCACCATCTTCAAAACCTTCTCCAACTTCAAAATATCCTCACCAAAATCAAACACAACAAAAATATCAACATCCTGTTTTTCTTTCTTAATCAAAGTGTTCTTCGCCAAACTCCCACCGACAAACGCACTAACACCTTTCGCCTTCAACGACGCAATAAAATCCTTTGCAATTTTCTCAAATCTCAAAACTTCAACCCGCGAAACCGAAATCAACTTCAACTCCTCATCCAAAACATTTTTCATACTCATAACACCAAAACAAAAAATAACTTTATTAAACTTCCCAAACCACTACCCAAAACCTACGCGAAGCGCGCCGACCTGCGAATAGCGAATAGCGCGTCATAGACCTTCCAAATCTATAACATACTTCCCCTCAGAAAGTTTGAACACAATCGGTCGACGATTCATCAACGAAACAATATCTATCTCAAACTTACCCGGACCCAAAACTCTCACGCTCTCCAAATCCAAAATCACCGGCTTCGCATCATCCTCAATTTTCAAAATACTCCTCACATCCTCCTCAACTTTCTTTTTATCGACGCTGTCAAAATCAGGAATCAACGCCTCTCTCGACTTAATTATCTCGGGCACCTGCTCATCCCTAATATAGAAAAAAAACTTCCCGCCACAATTAAAACAACCCTCAAGAATCTCCCGACTCCCAACTTCAATTATCTTTGAACAATGAACGCATTGGTGTGGCATAAAAAATAAAACCCAACAAAATTAATAAAGCTTCGCATTCGCCAGACATTATGAAAAACCAAGAACTCACAGCAATAGCAACAACAATGATTGCATTTTCAACATTTCTCGGCGTCGGCTCCGCCTTATTATACTACTTATTTCTCACGCAAAAATTAAATATACCAAAAACAATTTTATACGCAACAATTTATATACTTATTAACACTATATTTTTATATCTCATATTATACACAAGAACAAATGAAAAATAAAAAAACTCCTCTCCTAAACTTCATAAAATACTATGGTCCAATAATTCTACTAATAATTCTAATCCTAATTTTTTTCATAGCCCCAATAATTTTTTCATAAAACCAATCACCTTCTCTGCAACATCAACTCAATCTTCTTCGGATTTCTCGTAATCTCCTTAACCACAGAAGCCGGCCCGATAATCGTAATCGCATCCTGCTCACCGACGAGAATCTTCGCAATATTTCTCCTTACCTTCTCAAAT
>Ga0268276_1001968_pt1 | contig 18524 bp, 17 predicted proteins | sample saktaG_4_FD_190145 | JGI IMG/M metagenome (GOLD analysis project Ga0268276, IMG submission 190145) | Saline water microbial communities from Sakinaw Lake, British Columbia, Canada - sak_2010_1_5_45m | ecosystem: Environmental > Aquatic > Non-marine Saline and Alkaline > Saline ...
AAAATTATACTTCTTCAACAGATATTCTTTGGGTAAATATTAGTGCTTCAGATACAACTGCTCCAGTCGTTAGTTTAATTTCTCCTGCTGATGGAACTTCAACTACAGCAACTTCCATTACTTTTAGTTATAATGTTTCAGATACAAATCTAATCTCAAACTGTTCTCTGATAATAAATAATGCAGTTAATCAAGTTAATTCTTCTGCGATTGTTAAAGATACTTCCTTAAGTTTTAGTAAAACTCTAGCTGTTGGAAGTTATACCTGGGGTGTAAATTGTAGTGATAGCAGTAATAATGAGGGAAATTCTTCTACAAGAAGTTTAACAATAACTACTGCTGTTGTTCCTCCTTCTGGGGGAGGAGGCGGTGGTGGAGGTGGCACTACTTGTACCAATGATTGTGTTTCTGGAGCGGAAGAAACTTCCTGCATAGATTCGACTAATATGAAAAAAAGAATTTGTGGCAATTATGATGCGGATAGTTGTTTTGAATGGGGTGAGTGGCAAAATCTTAGTTGTGTTTCTGGAACTATTTGTGTTGATTCAAAATGTCCTTCTTCCGAAGCGTGTACTCTTGGGGAGATTCAAAAAGAATGTGCATCTGATTTTTTAAGTAGAAGCAGAACTTGTATTTCTTCCTCCTCTGGAAATGCCTTTGGTGCTTGGTCTTATACAAATTGTAATTATGACCAAAAATGTTTTAATGGTGTGTGTGGTAAATGTGTAGAGGAGTGGGTTTGTTCTCAATGGGAAGAGTGTTCTAAGGGGACGAAGAATAGAACTTGTAAAGAGGTACATAATTGTGGAACTAGTTTATTAAAACCTAGCGAAACCGCTTTGTGTATTCCTGGATTTTTCATGGATTATTTTCCTAAAAAATTAGATTTAATTGTTGCTCCTGGAGAAAAAATAGATTTTAAGGTTTCTACAAAGTATGATGGAGAGGTTAAATTTCAATGGTTTAGAAATTCGGATTTTGTGAAAGAAGAGGTTTCTAAAAGTTCTTTGACAGAATCATTTGATGTCGACAAATCTATTAGTTTGTTTGCTTTATTTGGAGGAAATCAAGAAAAAGTAATTTGGGATATTAGTGTTAATAAGAGTGCTTTGTTAGAATGTAAACCTAATTGGTATTGTCAGTGGACTGAGTGTGTTGAAGGAGATAGTGTCTCTATTCCTTACGGTTGTATTGATTTAAATAATTGTGGAGTTACAAGAAATTATCCTTCCGATAAAAAATGTAGCTGTTATCCTGATTGGAATTGTGGAAATTGGAGCGACTGTAATGCGAAATATTACTTGGATGATGTTTTAAGCGGTTCTAGTTTTGTGGAGGGGTATAATGAAAGAAGTTGTAATGATAACACTAATTGTGCTAACGATAAAACAGAAAGAAAAAGTTGCGAACTAACTGTCCCCGTAGTTGCTAAAAATATTAAATGGTGTGAAGGCGATTATGTTGAAATTTTTGATTCGGCTACAAATGAGTTATTAAGTAGAGTTAAACGTGATTCCACTGGTTTTTCTGATTTAGACAGATTAGATATTTCATTAATTTCTACGAGCTTTACTGGATATTGCGATTACTGTTTTGATAAGGTTCAAAATTTTGATGAAGAGGGGATTGATTGTGGTGGACCATCTTGTCCTTCATGTAGTGATACTTTTAATTTCTTAAATTGGCTGCCTTATGTTATAATTGGTTCTTGGTCTCTGTTTTTTATCTTAATTATTCTTTTATTTATTTTAAACAGAAAGATAATTTTTTCAGAAAGTAGTTACGGCGTTTCTAGCTTTGCTGAAATGGGTTCTCGTATATCTCGTTATTAAATTTAAAATTATCACTATCCGAGTTTTTTTGAAAAGAGCAAACTATCTCGGAATTAAATTTTGTTGCATGAATGGTATTTTTTTTATTATGAATTTTGTTCCAACTATTTCTGAAATCGCTGCCAATAAAATTAATCTACCTGCTGCAACTTTGTATATACCTTCTTCTAACGGGATTCTAGATATTTTTGAGAACTCTTCTATTATGGATTTTATTTCATCTTCATTTAATATAATGTTTGTTACTCTTGAATTTGGAGCACTAACTAAAATATTTTTTTCTGGTCCATCACATTCTATTGCAGTTACTGCGTAATCGTTTACCAATTCATTTAATTTTCCTAGTTCAATATTTACTTCTTTTGGAATTGGTCTTAGATATTGTAATCTTTGGGGTAGTGGTTGCATTCTTAGTCCGAAGGTTAAGGGTCTTGGTAATTGTTTAAATTGTACAATTTTTCTCGGAGGTATAATCGTTTTTCTTTGCAGGATTATTTTTTGAGGTATTCCTTTTTTATTCTCTTCTTTTTGTTTCTTTTCTTCATTAACAATTGTTTCTAATTTTAATACTTCTTCGGGGGTTGAATTTTTTATTAATTGGCTTGTAAATTCTAATAGAAAAAATGTTCTGAATTCTTGAGAAGTCGTCTTAAGCATTTTATTCCTTCGGAAGCGGTTTAAGTTGCTTTAACTTTGAAGAAATTGAACTCTGGTATTCGTCTAAATCTAAACTTGATCTTCTAATGTTAGATTCTCCCGTTTTTTGTGGATTTGGAAATGGTGGTCTTTCCATTTGATTCATTTGAGGTGGTTCGTATTGATTTATCGAAGGTTCATATTTTAATTTTTCATGCTCGTGAACTAAAGTTAATCCTTTTGCTATTATTTTGTTTTGCTCAGATAGATTTTTTATTCCTTCCAAAATTTTTTCTGTTTCTTCTGTTTTCTGTTCCATTCTAAAATCTTTTTTTGCGAGTGTCTCTGCTGATTTTTCGAATATTTCTAAAAGGTCAGAAATGTTTGTTGTTAATTTATCTAATTTTAAGGAAAGGTCAGTCATTACTTTTTGCAATATCACAAAATTTTCTACCAAAACTCTTTCTAGTTTTTTATCTTCTGGGTGAGAGGTTTTTTTTGTCTCTTCGTTATGGGCTTTCTTTTTTGAAGATTTCCTTTTCGCCACCTTTTTTACCATCAATTATAGATGTTATTTTGATTTAAAAATGTTTTTGATATCTTGTTCTTTGAAAGGACGCATTTAATCCTACCATTTTTGTTACTTTGATTTATTAGAATATATCTAGTTCTTTATCTTTTCTCAAATGGTCAATTCCGTTAATTTCTGGCAATTCGTCTTCTGTGAAGTCTTTTGGTTGTTTTAGTGTTTGGTGATAGAGTTCTTCATCCTCTGTTGGAGAAAGTTCATCTATTATTTCTTCTACAGCTTCTCCCGTCTCTTCTATCGCCTTTTCAATATTTTCTGTTATTTCGTTTGGAGTATTAAACTCTTCTTCATTGCTTTCCTCTGGAGTATATTCTTCAACTTCTTCCGTTTTAAGTTCCTTTTCTTCTGATTGGTTAGATAACTTTTCTTCTATTTCTTCTTTAGGTGTGTATTGTCTAGGTTCTTCTCCATTCTCCCTTAAGATTCCTTTTTCTAGTTCCTCTACATAATCCGATATTTCTTCTGCAGCGTCTGCATTTACGCTAATGCTATCTATTCCCTGTTCAATTAAGAATTTTACCATTTCTTTTTTGCTTCCTGCTTGCCCACAAATGCTTGTCTCGACTCCCGCCCTTTTACAAACTCGGATTACATATCCTAATTGGTATAAAACTGCGGGGTGCATCTCATTGTATAAATTTTGAACTTCTTCATTTCCTCTGTCTACTGCGAGTAAATATTGAGTTAGGTCGTTTGTTCCGAATGAGATGAAACTAATTCCTTCATCACATAAACTTTTTATTATTTGTACTGCTGCAGGAGTTTCAATCATGATTCCTACGATTAAGTTTGAGATGTTCATTTCTTTTAATGTTTTTTTTACAAATTGTAATTCTTCAACGGAAATTACCTGGGGCATAAGAATTCCTATTTTTTTACCTTGTTTTGCAATTCTGCTCATTGCGTTTAATTCTGCTTTTAATATTTCTGGATATTTTATTGAGTATCTTATTCCGTGGAATCCTAACATTGGATTTGCTTCTTTTTCAGTTGGAGCGCCTTCGAGGTTTTGGAATTCGTCGCTTCTTATGTCGGATGTTCTAACCCAAATTTCTTCAAAGTATTTTGCAATTCCAGAAATTCCTTTAAAAATTATTTCTTCGTAATCTTGTATTTTGTTTTTATCTAAAAAGTATTTTGGATGCTTTCCTGATTCTGAAATTATTCCTTCAATTCTTGTTAATCCTACTCTTGTTAAACCGGTTTTAGATGCTCTTTCTGCGAAACTTGGTAAATCTACTGTTACTTTTATTTTTGTTCTAGTTTTTGCTGTTACTGCTAAAACTTCTTTTTGGACTGATTCTGCAGTTTTACCTTTGTAAATTTTTCCTGAAAATCCATCGACTGTTATTATCTCCCCCTCTTTTAGAAGTGTCGTTGCTTCATCTGTTCCTACAACACACGCAATTCCCATCTCTCTCGATACAATTGCGGCGTGAGCGGTTAGACCTCCTTCGTCTGTTACAATAGCGGCTGATTTTTGCATTGTTACCACCATGTCTGGGTTGGTCATTCTTGTTACTAAAACGTCCCCCTGATTTACTTTGTCTAAATCGTCTAAGTTTTCAATTATTTTTACTTTTCCAGAGGCTATTCCTGGTGATGCTGCTAATCCGGTTAAAATTGGTTCCCCCTTTATTTCTTTGATGTCTTCTTTTCCAATTCTTCCTTCCATTGTTGTTATTGGTCTTGTCTGAACAATGTATATTTCTTCTCCGTCGGTTGCGAATTCAATATCTTGTGGCTTTGAATAGTGTTCTTCTAACTTTTGAGCTATCTCCCCCAATTTCCTTATTTCATGTGTCTTTAAAACTTGAGCATTTGCAATCTCTGGTTTTAATTTTACTATTGCTTTTGCTCCTGAAGAATCTCTAGTTATTGCTAGTCTTTTATTTGAAATTTTTTTATCTATTATTTCTAAATTTTCAGAAAGAACATATTTATCTGGGGTTACTGTTCCAGAAACGATTCCTTCTCCAAGTCCCCAAACAGCTTCTATAATTATGTTATTATTTTTATATGATGGATCTTTTGAAAAGATTACCCCTGATTTTTCGGAATCAACCATTTTTTGTATAACTACTGCTAAGCTAGTATCTTCGTGTTTGAATCCTTTTTTATTTCGATAGTATGTTGCTCTTGAAGTGAATAAAGATGCGAAACACTTTTTTATATTTTTTAATAATTCCGAGTTTCCTTTTACGTTTAGGAATGTATCTTGTTGGCCTGCAAAGCTTGCTCCCGCGAGGTCCTCCGCTGTTGCTGAACTTCTTACTGCAACGAAAACTGGTTCTGTTGCCATTTTTAATATATCTAATGCCATGTTTTTCTGAGGAAGATCAACTCCGAGAGTTTCGTAAGCTTCGATAATCACCTCTTCTAAGTCTTTTGGGAATCTAGAGTCAACGATGAATGCTCTTATTTGTTGGGTTATTTGGTCTAGTTGTTTTGTGTCTTCGTAATTTATTCTTCCTAAGAGTTCTCTTATCTTATCCCTTATTCCCGCTTTTTCTAAAAAATATTGATAGGCTTGAGCGGTTACAACAAAACCAGGCGGAACTTGGACACCCAAATTATAAATCTCTGCAAGGTTTGCGCCTTTTCCTCCAGCAATTGCACCAGAATTTTTGTCCAATTCAGAAAACCATTTAATTAGTGAATTTGGGTCAATTACTTCAGAACTACTTTTTTTTATTGGAAGAGTTCTTTTTTCTTCAAAAATTTCTCTATTGTTCGATGAATTTTCGAAGTGCTCTTTTTCTTCTTGTAAATTTACATCTATTTTTTGCTTTGTTCTTACTGCATCAGAAATTAATGTTTTTATCATTTTCCTCTTTATTTGTTCTATGAATATTTTGAGGTTAATAAAGTTTTTTGTGTGAGAAAATTTGGTTTGTTTTTTATAATTTTATTGCCTCTACTGGGCATGATTCTGCTGCGTCTTTAGAACATGCAGCTTTCTTTTTTGCGTGTGCTTTTCCGTCTTTCATTTCAAATCCGTCTGGACAGATTGAAACGCACAAACCACAACCAATACAAGTATCTTGATTTACTGTTACCATATTTATTTTTAGTCAGTAAGGTTTATAAATATAATTCTTTTTATTCTTTTATGGTATGGTTAACGATTCTTATTTCAGTTTTAGTATTAGTTGTAATTGTATTCTTTGTATACTTCAATAGATTTGCTATATTAGGAAATAGAATAGATAATTCTTTATCACAAATAGATGTTCAACTTAAAAGAAGAGCGGATTTAATTCCTAATTTAATTGAGACTGTCAAAGGATTTGCGAAGCACGAAACTACTGCAATTAAGGCCGTTACTGAAGCTAGAAAGGCACTAATGGGTGCTAAAGACCTTGTTGGAAAGGTTAAAGCGGATAAAGGATTAGAAAGCGCTTTGGGAAGATTATTTGCTATTGCTGAAGGTTATCCAGATTTAAAGGCAAATACAAATTTCTTAGAACTTCAAAGAGAATTGACTTCAACTGAAGATAAAGTTGCTTACGCTAGACAATTTTATAACGATTCAATTTTAAGTTACAACGATTTATGTAGAACTTTCCCTGGAGTGATGTTTGCAGGACTATTTGGGAAAAAGCCTAGAGAGTATTTACAAATTTCTGAAGCTGAAAGAAAAAACGTTCAAGTTAAATTTTAGTTATTCTTAAAATTCTTTAGTTTATTAAATTCAAAAATGGAATCTGTTTCCCCACCAATAAACTTAAATAGTTTTAGAATTACTTCGATATATGGAAAATGATTCTCTTGTGTTGACCGAATTAGCTTTAATTAGAAAAGCAATTGGGGTTATTCAAGAAAAAATAGAAGATATTACCCTTTCTGGAGACGATTTGATTTCTATCCAGGATTATAAAAGAGAAAAAGAGAATGGTGAACTTTTTTCTGAAGAACAAGTTAAAAAAGAGTTGGGATTAGATGTTCAAGGTTGATTATTCAAATCAGGCATTAAAATTTTTAAAAGGTTGCGATAAGATCTTAGTCAGAAGGATTTTGGACAAGATAAATATTCTTAAAGAAAAACCATTTATTTCTGATGTTAAAATATTGTCTTCTAATTTCTATCGGGTTCGGGTTGGGAGCATTTGTATACTTTATGAAGTTGATTATAGAGATAATTTACTTGGAATAGTGAAAATAGACAAAAGATCTAAAGTTTACGATTAACTGTTCTTTTTTAATTTTCCGAATTCAAAAATGGAACCTGTTTCCCCTATGGCATATACTATTAATCTTTTCATTTCTTCTTTGGAAATTATTGAAAAATCTTTAATTTCTTTATAGCCTTCGTTAATTTCTGTTCCAGCAATCATCGGTAAGAAACTCGGAAGGATGAACAGTTCTTTGTTTTTCCATTTTCCTATTAAATAACATTTGTACTTCTCTTTTTTTACTCCTTCTTCTAAAGTTATTGCTGGATGAATGTGGGAGATTACAATTGTTTTTATTTTTTTATTTAAAATTTCTGGATACATTTTATCTCCGTGGGTGAAGATGGTATCTCCTTCTATGTAAAAATCTTTGTACTCTTTGTTGTCTAGAAAAAATCTTTCATGGTTTCCTTTAATTAAAATTATTTTTTCTCTGGAAACATATTGTTCTAAGAACTTCAAAAAATCTCTTACTTCAAATTTTTCCGATTTATCAAATTTGAAAAAATGTTTTATATCTCCCAAAAGAATTATTTTTTTAATGACCTGTTTTTGTTCTTTTATTTCTTGAATTATTTTTTTTATTTCTTTTTTAGTCTCTTCTAGTTGGTTGAAGGGTATTTCCATTCCTTCTTTTTTTAGCATAGATTCATATCCAAGATGTAAATCTCCGATAGCTAAGATTCCTTTATCGGGGAAAAAAATTGCTTTATTTATTAATTGATATTTTGTCATTTTAATTAGTAAGAATTAAGGTTTATAGGAGTTTTGGAAAAGGAAGATTTAGGATAGCTAAAAAATTAAAGAATCAAAACTGCTTCTTCTGGTTTTAAAATTTTAATTTTATTATATTCTTTTAGTTTGAGTAGATGTTTATCTTGGCTGATAATAAAATCTGCTTCCCCATCAATCGCTACTTCTATAAATTTATCGTCTTCTGGGTCATCCTTTACGACCTTTATAGTTGTAAGCGGATTAATCATTATTGAGTTTTCTATGATAAGGTTTTTCCATTCTTTAATTAAGTCTTCGTTCATAGAAATCTTAAAATTTCTGAGAGTTTCTATTAATTCATCAATAATTTTTAGAGAGCTTATTAATTGGAATCTCCCTCTTTTCCATCCATCTATAATCTGAGAGCAGAAGTTACCTTCCCAGAATATACCTGAGATAAATACATTAGTGTCCAAGACTATTCTCATTTTTTCTTAGTGTTACTTATTGCTTCCTCTATATCTTTTTCTTTTAATCCTTTTTGTTTTACAAATTCTCTTGTTTTTTTGAGCAATTTATCTATTCCATTAAACGAAGGCATTTCCAATTTTTTTAATATAATTGTGTTATCTTCACCAATAATAACAAATTTTTCTCCTTCGTGTATTTTAAGTCTGTTTCTTAAGCCTAATGGAATTACTACTTGTCCTTTTGAGCTTATGCTTGTTATTTCTATATTCTCCATTTTTAACCTCCAGTAAGTTTATATTACTGGTAAGAATATCTTATTTATAAATCTTTTGATGGTGTTTGTTTTTTAAGAGGGTTCTGAAATGAGAAAGGGGTTTGAAGTGAGAGGGATTGAAAAAAGGTTTAGAGGGGAAATAGTGGAGTAGGAGTTTTGGAAAAGGAAGATTTTTAAAGTTTGGTTAAGTTAATTTATTATGGTTGATAAAGTTAAAGGAAGTTCACAAGTTTCTCCTAGGACTAGGTGGGAAAACAGAAAAGGGGCTGAGGTAACTGCTAGGGCGCTAGAAGAATATCATAGAGGAATTAGTCCAAGAGGATATACTGATTCTGCCAGTTGTGGCTGTAGTAGTGATTGGGAAATTGCTCCTTGTGGTGGTAGTGGTTGGGAAATTAGATATGGGATAAAAAAAGATTAGTTTTTATATTCCTAAATTTCGCTTACATCTCCATAATAATCCACTTTACTCTTATTAGCAATTTCTTGAATGTAAACCTGATGCATCCTTTGAAGAAATTCTTGTTTGTCTTCTATTCTCATTAGGTCCATGTGACCTTGAAGTAAAAGTCCTAATGCAAAAGGTGAAGGGATTCTTACTACATCATAAGAAAGTTTGACTTCCCCCGATTTTATTGAATCTAAAACTTTCTTTGCATTTTTAATGTCCATTAAATCCTCTAGAACCTCTCTTTTTGCTTCATTTAGAATTGGGAAGTCTGCAGATATTTTTTTTACTGCTGCAATTAGAAAGTGTGATTTCATTTGTTGTTTTCTTACTGATTTTCTTCTTCCTTTGTAGGTTCTTAAAATCATTAAACTTCTTGTGGCGCAATGTCTGAATCTTCGTGCAAGAATATCTGTTTTTTCAATTGCTTCTCTTAGAATTTCTTCTAAATTACTTGAATCCAATTTTTCAAAAGCTTTTTCAATATCCATTCTGTTTCCAGAAAAGTAAAATCCCCTATCTGAAATTCCCATTTCAATATCTCTGTTCCCTTTGAGCCCCATTAAATAAGCCAATGCTCTTGATAGTGCGTCGTTAACTCTTCGGCCGTACATAGAATTTACTAATAGATATTTTTTGTTATCTCTTTCGTCTGTGTATTTTTCTATTGTGATTACTTGTGTTGTTGGCATTTCAGAAAAGTCGTATTGTTGTTTAAGATATTCGTAAATTTCATCTGCTACTTTTTCTCCAACGTAGAGATAATTTTTTATGAATGTCATAATTGTTTCTTTTTTTTGTTTTTTATCTAATCTTTCTTTTATTAATTTTCTAAATTCATTTATCTCTGAAGCAGATTCAAAACTAAGAGGAAGCATTTCTGAAAACCATGCTGGAACTGTGGGTGAACGTTCTGGAGTTGGAGCAACATAAACATTCATTCCCCTTGTATATCTATACTGGTACTTGTTTCCACCCAAAACAAAAACATCGCCCTTTTTCATTCTGTTCATAAAAGATTCGTCAATCATTCCTACTTCTTCTCCGCTTGAAAGTTTAACTGTAACAAAGGATTCTTCTGGAATTGTTCCAATATTTGTCATGTAAATTACTCTTGCCATCATTCCTCGTTTTCCTATTGTTTTTTCTTCAGGGTCATACCAAATTTTTGCATAAACTTTTGATTTTTCTAAATCATACTCTCCGGTTAAGTAACTTATAACGTCGAGAAAATCTTTTTTAGTTAGTTCAGAATAACAATAAGAGTTTCTTATTACTTTTAAGAGATGGTCTATTTTCCATATGTGACTTATTGCCATACCGTAAATTTGTTGAGATAAAACATCTAGCGCATTTTTTGGAAAATGAATGTTGTCTATTTTTCCTTCAATCATTTCCTTTTGAATTACTGCGCATTCTAGTAAATCGTCTCTATCTAAAACTAAAAATCTTCCTTTTGCAATCCCCTTTAATTTGTGACCTGCTCTACCAATTCTTTGTAGCGCTCTTGAAGATGCTTTTGGAGAACCCATTAAAATTACTAAATCAACAAAACCTATATCGATTCCTAGTTCTAGAGAAGTTGAACAGACTACTACCTTTAGTTTCCCGTTTCTTAAATCTTCTTCTATTTGGAATCTGTATTCTTTACTTAGCGATGAATGATGCGCCGCAGTATTTGAAGAATCGTATTCTAAAGGAAATTTTTCTTTAAGGTGATTTACTAATCTTTCAGTTGCTGCCCTTGTGTTTGTAAAAATTAAAGTTGTTTTATGTTCTTGAATTAACTTATGAATTGAATCGTTCAATGGAATGTATGGGTTTTTTTCTGATATTAAATTTTCTACGGGAGTTAAAACATCTATGTCTATTTCTTTATTGAAGGGTACTTTTGCAATTTGGACCGTTCGTTTTGGATCTATTCCTACTAGGAATTTTGCAACTTCTTCAAGTGGTTCTACAGTAGCAGATAAACCTATTTTTGTTGGCCAAATTTTTGAAACATCGTTTAATCTTTCTAAACTTAAACTTAGGTAAACCCCTCTTTTATTTCCGAGTGAGTGTATTTCATCTAGAATACAATACTCTGTTTGTTCTAAATGTTCGACTAGTTTTTTTGATGTTAAAACAATTGCGAGAGATTCTGGCGTTGTGATTAAAATGTGCGGGGCGTGTTTGGTCATCTTTGCTTTTTCTGATTTGGAAGTGTCTCCTGTTCTAATGTTTACTCGAATGTCTTGCAATTTCTTTCCATGAACTAATGCAATTGCCTTTATTTCTTCTAAAGGTTCTATTAAATTTTTAGCAATGTCATTTGAGAGGGCTTTTAGAGGGGAAATGTAGATTGCGTAGGTTTTATTTTCTAGTTTCTCTTTATCAGCAAGTATTACTAATTTGTTTAAAATTGCTAAGAATGCCGTGAGAGTTTTTGTTCCTCCTGTTGGAGCGGAAATTAAAATGTCTTTTTTATTGTGGATGTTTAAAACTCCGTATTTTTGGGGTAGAGAGAAATCTTCGAATTTTGAAAAAAACCATTCTTTTACATAAGGATGTAGAGTTTTCACTATTGCAGACTTGCTTGATTGTTTGGCTTTTGTTATTATTGTCATTTGAAAACAACCTACGCGGTTTTTTTAATTGTACTCTTCGAAAATTGCGTGGTTTCTTTTGTGATTTTTTATTTATTTTTGAAACTTCTTTCACCCTTTTTCTTCTAGAATTAGTAATAAGACAAACTATGTTTATACTAGTGGAATATATACTTTGTAGAAGGTATATAAAGTTTTTGTGTATTAATTCGGATGTCGTTTGAAGTAATTATTTAGGCATTTTTCAGAACAGAATAATTTTAACTCTTTTGACTTTATGACTTTTATTTCTTTTCCGTCGAATTCTTCTTGATGTAACGATAAACAAGAATATTGTTCTCTTCGATTTACCTTTTTGTTACAAACTGCACAGTGTGATTCCATCAATTAGTTTATTTTTGATAAGTATTTAAACATTTATGGCCTAATTTTGATTGTTTTTACAATCTCTTACAAATATTTATAATCTACTTCTTCTTATTTTATCAATGAAAAAAGAGTGGCTTAAAAGTTATCTTACGAAGAAAATTCCAGTTGTTCTTGATAGTTTTAGTATTTCTCAAGTTAGAAAGTATCTTCAAGCTAATATTAAAAATTTTAAAGATACAAATTACGTTTATGTTATAGATAAGAGTAAATATTTCGTAGGAATTATTCCTTTAAGGGAAGTTTACATTTCTTCTCCAACTGAGCTTGTTTCTAAGTTATGTGAGAAATTTTCTCGAGTTTTTATGTATTCTACTGACAGAAAGAATCTTGCTGCTTATTTGTCTTTGAAATATGATCTTTCTAATATTGCTGTTGTTGACAATTCTCAAAAGTTGATGGGCGCCATTGTTGATACGGATATTCTTAGAATCTTCCATGAGTCTAATATTGAATCTAGATTTTATCGTTCGGGTATTAGTAAAGTTCATGCTTCTATGGGCCCTAAAATAAATATCTTTAAATCATTTCAACATCGGTTTCTTTGGCTTTTTATTGGACTTTTTGGGGGAATTTTAGCTGCAAAGATAATTGATTTTTTTAGTGGTCTTTTGAGTAGCCATATTATTCTTGCATCTTTTATTCCATTGGTAGTTTACATTGCTGATGCGGTTGGAACTCAGTTGGAAGCATTTTCTATTCGGGATTTGGCTTTATTTAAAAATATTAATTTTACTAATTATTTTTTTAGGCAGTTAGGAGTTGTTTTAATTTTATCCACTTTTCTAGGAGTTAGCGTTGGGATTATTAGTTTTTTTCTTTATGCACAAATTCATTTGTCTTTTGCACTTTCTATCGCTGTCTTTGTAGCTTGTATTTCTTCAATTATAACTGGGTTGCTTGTTCCTTTTCTATTTACTTTTTTTAAGAGTGATCCTGCAAATGGTAGCGGTCCTCTTGGGACCATTCTTCAAGATATTCTAAGTGTTCTTATTTACTTTTTAGTGGCCTTAGCAGTTTTATAGGTAATCTTAAAAATACTCTTTAATTAAAGGAATAATGGAACAGATTCAAAAAAGACTTGATTTTCGGGATGAAATTTCTAAGAATAAATGGAAAAGTTTTGGGTTGATTGTTTTGGTTTTTTTAGTTCTTGTTGTTTTGGGTTATGTTATTTCTATGGCTTTTGAACCCGGCTATTTTTTTATAATTCTAATTTTTTCAATTATTTTTTCAATATCCTATATTCTAATTAGTTATTACAATTCTGCAAGGATTGCTGTGCTTTCTGTAGGTGCTAAGAAAGCTTCTAGGAATGATTATCCAGATTACTATAGACTTGTTGAAGGGTTGACTCTTGCTTCAGGTCTTCCTATGCCTGAATTGTTTGTTATGCCTTCTAAACAAATAAATGCCTTTGCTTCTGGAAGAGACCCTCAACACGCCGTTGTTTGTGTTACTCGGGGTTCTTTGGAAAAATTAGAAAGAAGGGAATTGGAGGGGGTTTTAGCTCACGAGTTAAGTCATATTGCAAATTATGATATTCGTTATGTTACTTTGGTTGCGGTTATGGTTGGAATGATTGCAATTATCTCCGAAATATTTTTAAGAAGTTTATGGTTTTCTAATGGAGATAGAGATAAAAAAAATGGTGTCTTTATCGTAATTGGAATTGTCTTGGCTATTCTTGCTCCTATTATTGTTCAGCTTGTTCAGCTGTCTATATCTAGGAAAAGAGAGTATGCTGCTGATGCTTCTGCTGTCAAATTTACTAGGTATCCGGAGGGCTTGATTAAAGCTTTGACTAAGATAAAAGGAGATGTTATTGAACCAGAAAAGAAAGTTTCTAAAGCGGTTGCTCCTCTGTTTTTTGCAAATCCTTTCAAAGGTCTTACTTCTACTCATCCTCCAATAGAAGATAGAATTTCTAAACTAAAAAGAATGTAAGTTTTATAAACCGATTTTGTCTTTATAGAATACAAAAAGATGGGATTAATTAGGGGATGGCTGTTGGTTATTGCAAGTGTTTTGTTTTTCTTAAGTTTGTTAGTAACTGGTTCTTTTTTGACACTTACTAATTCTTTGGACTATTCTAATATTCAAGACGATCTTGCTCCAATTGTTAGCGAAGTGGTTAATAATAGTGGCGGTTTTCAAGAGAGCTATCAATTTATATTGAATTATTGTGTTGGTGGTGAAAATGTTTCTTATTCCAGTCAGATTTTAGGAAAGATTCAAATTCCTTGTGACGTTTTAAATAATGGTGTGGACGCTACGGTTGCATATTATTCTTTAACCGAATCTAAGTTAGAAAATTCAAAAAATGTGGAGACTTTTAGAAAAAATTTAAATTTAAATTATCTTCGTTTAGTTGAGTTTTGTATTCCTCATGAAAATATTTTTTTGAATAGTAGCGAGGATAGTTCTGTTTCAAATATTTCCTGTGAGACTGTTTTAGAGGGTCCAGAAGCAATTATAGAAGAGCAAGTTGGAGAAAAGATAGAAGACATTTATTATAAAGATTATAATTGCTCTTTTTTTGAGTGTATTAAGAGCGAACCTCTTGCTCTGGTTTCTGAGAAGACTCATGACTATTTTCAGGGTAAATTTAGATCGATGATTTTCTTGAATCTTATTTTATTTGGAGTTTTATTTTTATTAGTTGAGGTTCGGTCAAATGCATTTATTCTTTCTGGAATTTTATTTGTTGTTTCTGCATTGCCTTTCTCTAAATTAGAATGGATTATTGGTATTTTTGCTAAAATAGAGCTTTTAAAATTCTTTACTTTTATGTTCAGTGAATCTTTTTCTGTATTTATTAAGTTCTTAATTTTTGGTTTAGTTCTTATTGGAATTGGATTTGTTTGGAAGAGTTTCTCTATTGGTTTTAAGATAAATAGTTTCTTTGAAAAATTTAGGAAATCTAAACCCGTTGTTGTAGAAAAGAGTGTAAAAAAGCAGGTACAATAACTTTTTATATCCGGTTGATTATTTTTCTATATGTGTCAGTTATGTGAATTAAAACCGGTTTATGAATTTACGAATAAGCGTAAGCTTTGTAAGAGTTGTTTTATTGGTTGGTTTCAGAGGAAATTTCTTTATAGTTTGAGGAAGTTTGAAATGATTGAGAATGGGGATGTTGTTTGTTACAAAAAAGGGAATGGGTTTAGAGATGTTGTTCTTGAAGATGTTTTAAAGATGTATTCTCAAAGAGGAAATGTTAAACTGAGTTCGGGTAAAGTTGGAAACAGGGTGGCTCTTTCAAATACCGCTGATTTTGAAACATACAGCCTTATAGACGAGTTATTTAATAAAACTGTAAGAGAACATAGGCCTGTTGAAGGAAAGATAATCAAGCCCCTGTATTTGTTTTTAGATAAGGAAGTTCTTTTGTATGCTAAGTTGAAAGGATTGAAATTTAAAGAGGAGAAAAAGCAGGGGACTGAGTTGAATAAGTTTATTGATAGTCTAGAAGAAAAACATCCCGAGTTAAAACAAGCGGTTGTTAGAGGAATTATTGGATTGAAGTGATTATTCTTTTATAGATTGCAATTAACCTTAAATTTACTTTTTCTCTAATCTTTTTATGAAGCTAGAAATAAACTTTTTATTATCCTCTGATTCTAACTTTAGTTCCTTAAGTTTATACATAGGAGTTTTTGTGTTTGGTACTTTTTCAGTTTTAGTGTCTGTTGCTGTTTTATTCTTTATGTCTTCACTTAACAAAACCTCTCCGTTTGATTCACTAGATATTCTTCTTGCTTCGCTCATTAGTGTTCCTAAACTCATGAACTTGAATGAATCTGATTCTTGCTTCACTACTATTGTTCCAGAGTTTAATGAAATTCCATAATTGATTTTGTCTTTGAATAATTTATTTGCTTGGTCAATTATTCTTTTTATGTTCTGTGCTGTTTGTATTGCAGTTTTTTCATTTCTAAACGTTTTAGTTTTTAACGGTACAAATAAGAAGAAGATGTTGTCTTGGTTTTCATAAGTTAGTGCTTTGCTTCCTTCTGCTGTGTCTACAATTTGTTGTATTGTTGCTTCTATGTCCCCTTTCTTTTTTTCTATATCTTTTAAGTTTTTTATTTTAAGGCAGACTAAACTTATTCCTTGTTTTAGCCCTTTTATCGATAGTGAAACTTCTGCTCTATTGTGTGATTGAACTAAAGAATTTTTTCTTAGTGGTTCTTCATTCTTTGTGATATTTCCTTTTTTCTTTCGGGTAATGTATCCAATGAATGTTTGGTTGTAACCTTTTTTGAAAAATAAGTAACTTACAAAACCGAGGATTCCTATGATAAACATCCAAACTAATGGGTATTGAATTATTGTTGAAATTCCTCCTATTTTTTTTATGTCGATAGCATTTCCGGTAAGCATTACTCTTTGTGTTTGTCCCATTACTTCTACTTCATATTCTCCATTTGGAGCGCTAAGCGCATATTTTTCTTCTTGGTCTATATCTAGGTTTGTAGGTATACTTATTGTTTGGTCTCCAATTTTTACTTGAACGGTTTTATTGTAAACAACATTTCCAACGTTTTTTATTGAAATTGTTTTGTTAATTAGTGTAACTTCCACTTTTGCTAATGGAATTATTTCTAGGTATCCTTCCCCTTCTACATTCTCTGATGTTCCTTTAATTTTCCAGTTCACTGGTTTTTGATTATACTTTGTTGCGTATTCATAGAACTCATTTGTTGCTATTTCTGCTTCGGTAATAATTTTTCCAGTTTCATCTGTTATTTTTAAATTAGCAGTAGAATCTATTTTTTCTCCTGTTTGATCGTGTAATATTGCTCTAACTTTTATTGCAATACCCGGCTCTATTTTTGAATTCTCGAATGCAATTTCTAAATTTTTTGGAATTTGTTTAATGGTAAATGTTGTTGTAGCTGTTCCTTGATTTGTGATTTGACCGTCTGAATCTTTTTCATATGCAGTTAAAAGAGCCGTGTATACTCCTGCCGGAAAGTTTTCTGAAACTTCTGATTCTAATTTGAAATATCCGTTTAATATTGTGTTCGATATTTTTAATTCTTCTCCACCATTTTTAACTATTGATGCGTCGATAAATCCTTTTGCATTAGCACCATTTCCTTTTTTTGCCAATCCTTCAATTATTATTTTTTCTCCGGGAGATAAATCTGAACTTTGATTTTTAATTTCTAAATTAATTACACTTGATACTTCGAATTCTTTTGTCAATGTAGATTTAGTTCCTAATGTTGCCTTTACAACACAGCTTTTTGCTTCTCTTGTTACAAATCCTTGGATTAAGGGAATTTTAATAATTGATTCTGATTCTTCTCCTATTCCCAATAGAATATATTCTTTATGCGCTTCTGCTTCTGTTCCACTACAAATTATCGAAACGGTTAGAAAACCATTTATTCCGTTAAGTGTTGTTATTTTTAATGGAACGTTAACCACGTCTCCTAAATTATAGGAAGAATCTGGTTCTTGTGTAATTAAAATATCTGCAGATATTAATGATGTTAGAAGAATTAATGGAAGCAATAATAATAGCACTCTTTTCATATGTTTTCTTAGTAAATTCCATTTATAAATATTATGTGGTATTTTTTGTAATCTTTTTCTTGGTTGGTTATGGACAAGTTTTATAAATTACGAATCTTTTAGGGGAATATGGTTAAACAAGTGGTGAATCCTTATTCTGTTGAAGGTAAAGTGGATTATGATAAACTCGTTAAGGAATTTGGAGTAAAAAAGTTAACTCCCGAAGTTTTGAGTGAGATTAAATCTATTACGGGGGAGCTTCATCCTTATTTAAGGAGGGGGATTTTTTTTGCTTATAGAGATTTAAAAGAAGTTTTGGAAGAATACAAAAAAGGAAATAAATTTTTCTTGTATACCGGTTGTGGGCCATCTGGACCGATTCATCTTGGACATGTAACTATCTGGTTGTTTGCTAAATGGCTTCAAGAAAAGTTTGGAGTTGAATTATGGTTTCAATTTACTGACGATGAAAAATTTTTGTATAAAAATAAAGATTACGATGAAATTCAAAAGTGGACCCACGAAAATATGTTAGATGTAATTGCTTTAGGATTTGATCCTAAGAAAACTCATTTTTTGGTTGATACTAAGCATGCTGGAATAATGTATCCTGAAGCAATTAAGGTAGCTAAGAAAATTACTTTCTCTTCTATAAAATCTGCTTTTGGTTTTACTGATTCAAATAATATTGGAAGTATTTTTTATACTGCTATGCAAACTGTTCCGGTTTTTTTACCAAACGTTTTGAAAAAAGAAAATCGTCCGTGTCTGATTCCTTTGGGGATTGATCAGGATGTTCATTTTAGATTAAGTAGAGATGTAATTGAAAAATTAGGTCATAGAAA
>Ga0268276_1001969_pt1 | contig 18522 bp, 14 predicted proteins | sample saktaG_4_FD_190145 | JGI IMG/M metagenome (GOLD analysis project Ga0268276, IMG submission 190145) | Saline water microbial communities from Sakinaw Lake, British Columbia, Canada - sak_2010_1_5_45m | ecosystem: Environmental > Aquatic > Non-marine Saline and Alkaline > Saline ...
GCTGTTCGTTTCCCCTCGGCTTTAGCCGGAGTTTTGGCTGTTTTTTTCACTTATTTATTAGTTAAAAAGCTTTTCCAGAAAGAGTCGGTTGCCTTGCTGTCGGCTTTCTTTTTGACAGTTTCTCCTTGGCACATCTTTCTTTCAAGGCCGGCTTTTGAAGCCAATCTGGCGAGTTTTTTAGTCATTACCGGTATTTATTTCTTTATCTTAGGATTGAAGAAAAAATGGCTTTTGCCTTTAAGTATTTTATCATTAGGTTTATCGGTTCATACTTATAATAGTGCCCGAGTTTTTGTTCCTCTGATTTTAATCGCTTTGTTTTTTCTTTATCAGTCATCTTTAATAAGAGAATGGATGAGAAACAGGAAAAGAGAAGTTATTTTATCTATGATTTTATTACTTTTCTTTTTTATTCCCTTGGTTTATTCTTTTGTTTCTCCTTCTGGCTGGGCTCGTTTTAAATGGGTGAGCATTCTTGACCAGGGAGCCATTAATCGAATTAATATGGCTCGCGGCAGTTCCTCTTTGCCAAAACCATTACCAAGATTAATTCACAATAAAGCAACTTATTTTACCATTGCTTATTTTAGAAATTATTTTTCTAATTTTTCCCCACGCTATCTTTTTGTTAAAGGTGGTTCCAATTATCAATATAATATTCCCGGTCAAGGGATTATTTATCCTATTCAATTTCCTTTGATTTTAATCGGTCTTTATTATCTTTTTAAAAACTGGCGGAAGAAAGAGTCAAAATTGATTTTGTTTTGGTGGTTATTGGCAGTAATACCAGCGGCGGCTACCCAAGAAAATCCCCATGTTTTAAGAACAATTTTGGTTTTACCGATGCCCCAAATTTTAGCGGCCTTGGGGTTTGCCCAAGTTTGGTCTTGGCTGAAAAAGAGAAAGATAAGCCAATGGCTTTTTGCTGGCGTTTATGGTTTGATTTTGTTAGTTATGGTTTATAAATTTTTAACAGGCTATTTTGGTTCTTATCGCCGAACTTATTCTTGGTCTTGGCAGTACGGTTATCGTCAGGCTGCCAATTATATTCAATTACACTATAATGAATATGAGAAAATCTTTATGACCAAAAAGTATGGCGAACCACATGAATTTTTACTTTTTTATCTTAAGTGGGATCCGACCAAATATCAAAAAGATCCAAATCTAAATCGTTATTTTCGGACGGATTGGTATTGGGTAGACAGCTTTGATAAGTTTATTTTTATTGATGATTGGGAAGTCAAACAAAAAGCTAAATGTCAGGAAGATGAAAAATGTTTATTGCTGACTAGCCCAGGCAATTATCCGGAAGCTGTATCTAACGGTAGGCAGGGTTGGGATAAAATTAAAACCATAAATTTTCTTGATGGCAAACCTGCTTTTGAAATTTTAAGACAACTATGATTAAATTTTTTAAGAAAAATTGGCTTTTGCTATTGATTTTAATTTTGGCGGCTTTTTTGCGATTTTATCACTTGGGTTCAAATCCGCCCTCGATTCATTGGGATGAGACAGCCATTGGTTATAATGCTTATTCTATTTTAAAAACCGGCCGTGATGAATATGGAAATTTTTTGCCTTTGATTTTCAAATCATTTGGTGATTATAAACCTGGTTTGTATATTTATTTAACTGTTCCTTCAATTGCTCTTTTTGGTTTAAACGAATTGGCTGTTCGTTTACCATCAGCCATTATTGGAGTTTTAATCGTCTGGCTGACTTTTCAATTTGTTCTTTTACTTTTCAAAAAAAAGGCACTGGCATTTTGGTCCAGTTTTGCTTTGGCAATTTCTCCCTGGCATCTTCAGTTTTCCCGTGGTGCTTGGGAAGCTAATTTAGCTTTGTTTTTAGTTTTATTGGGGATTTTTGGTTTTTTAAAAGCTGAAGCTAAAAAACTTAAATGGCTTTATTTATCAACAATAAGTTTTATCCTGGCTGTTTTTGCTTATCAAAGCAGCAAGCTTTTTGTCCCGCTTCTTGTCTTAGGTTTATTCTTATGTTTTCAAAAAAAGATTAAAACCTTACCCCGAAAACATCTTTTTATCAATCTGGCTTTAACTTTAGTTTTGGCCTTGCCGATTTATTGGTCGATTTTTAGCGGTAGTGGGGGAAGACTAAAAGTGATGAGTCTTTTTTCCTATCCTCGCAGCTCACAGGAAACCCAGCAGATTTTAAAGGAAGACAGAGGGAATCAGCTTTCTTTTCAATTATTTCATCCGGAAACACTCTCTTTAACCAGAGGTTTTTTGGAAAGATATTTCAATCATTTTTCTGGAAGATTTTTGTTCTTTGAAGGGGATTGGAGCAGTCTTCGCCACGGACCGCCCTATATTGGCGTTTTGTATTTTATTGATTTTTTCTTTTTATTAATTGGTTCTTATTGGTTAATCAGACAAAATTCTTTGTCGTCTAAATTTATTTGGTTTTGGCTTTTGATTTCACCCCTGCCGGCTGCTTTAAGTCGTGACTCTATTCAAGCGACCCGTTCATTAAATATGGTTTTGCCATTGATAATTATAATTGGTTGTGGTTGGTATCAGACTTATCTTTGGCTTAAAAATCAAAAAAAAGCAATCTATGTTCTGTGTTCTTTGTTCTTTGTTCTTTCATACCTTTGGTGTTTTATTTATTATCTTGATCAGTATTATATTCATTATCCTAGTCAATCCAGCCAATATTGGCAATATGGGTATAAAAATGTAGTTAATGAAATTTACCCAATTAAGGATGATTACTCGAAGATAATTTTTACTCAAAAATGGGGCCAGCCCTATATTTATTGGCTTTTTTATACTCAATACAGCCCCGAGATTTATCAGCAAAAAGCCAGATTAACCGAAAATCAGTGGGGTGATGTTGGCCGAATAGAGAGGTTGGATAATATTGAATTTCGTGAAATTTATTGGCCTTCTGATCGCAATTTTTCCAAATCGTTATTTATTGGGACAGAAGAGGAACTTCCTCTTCATGACATTGATCCTAACCAAGCCAGAGTTCTAGAAGAAATTAAATTTTTAAACGACAAAGTGGCTTTTAGAATAGTTGAGACATTGTAGAAAAAATAAGCAAGCTTGTTTCTCGAAGACTCAAAATGAAGTTTAAAAAAAATCATCATCAAAATCAAAAAAAGAAATCATTGTTTTGGCCAAAATTCTTATTATTGGGGATTATTCTTCTGGCTGCCATTCTAAGGCTGTGGAATTTAAATAATTATCCGGCTGGCTTGAATGCTGATGAGGGGGCTATTGGTTATAATGCCTATTCGTTAATACAAACTGGCAGGGATGAACATGGAATTCCTTGGCCAATTCATTTTAAATCTTTTGGTGATTACAAACCTGGCTTTTATTTTTATTTGGTTTTGCCCTTTGTTAAATTTTTAGGTTTAAATATTTGGTCGGTGCGTTTGCCGGCCGCTTTTTTGGGTATTTTGTCAGTTTTAGTTTTAATGCTTCTGGTTAAAGAGATTTTTGGAGAAAAACATTTGGCAAATCGTTATTCCTTGCTTTCCGGTTTTTTTCTGGCCATTTCCCCCTGGCATTTGCATTATTCAAGAGGCGGCTGGGAATCAGGAACGGCCATCTTTTTTATTCTCCTAGGAGTCTGGCTGTTTCTAAAGGCAATGAACCATCGTTTTTATTTTATTTTGTTCAGTGTTTTGGCTTTTGTTATTTCGCTTTATACCTATCATAGCGCTCGGTTGATCAGCCCACTTTTATTTTTAGGTTTGGTGATTTTATTCCGGCAGAAAATTTTTGCCAGAATAAATTTGAAATGGATCATCATTGCTGCTTTGGTTGGTTTAATGGCCTTGATTCCTTTGGTTAAAGATTTTCTTGGTCCGGCTGGTTTTTCGAGGTTTTCCGGGGTGGGTTTATTGTCAGACACCGGACCTTTTTGGCGAACAAATGAACTAAGAGGCCAACATACCAATCCCTGGAGTTTTCCGGTCCGCTTAATTCATAATCGTTTAGTGGCCTATGTTTTGGCTTTTTCCAGTAATTGGCTGTCTCATTTCAATGGCAACTTTTTGTTTATTTCCGGAGATGCTATTGAAAGGAATCGTGTTCCTGAAACAGGCCAGATGTATCTTTTTGATATTCCCTTTTTGGTTTTTGGTTTTTATTTTTTAATTTTGCATCGCCCAAAAAATTGGCAGACAATTTTACTCTGGCTGGGAGTGGCTCCAGTGGCCGCAGCGATGACTTTTCAAACCCCTCATGCCTTACGGGCTAATAATATGGTAATTCCTCTGGTTATTCTTTCTGCTTATGGAGCCCTAAATCTCTTTGACTGGATTAGAAAGAAAATGAAAATTTTTAGAATAATATTTTGCCTACTTATTTTTCTTGTTATTCCTTGGAATTTTGCCAGATACCTGCATCAATATTATATTCATTATCCCCAAACCTATCCTTCGGCTTGGGAGTATGGTTTTGATCAGCTGGTTCCTTATCTTGAGCAGATAAAAGGCAGCTATGACAAGGTTTACGTGACTGATCGTTATGATCAGCCTTACATTCTTTTTCTTTTTTATTCCAAATATTCGCCCCAAGATTTTCAAAAGGAGGTCAAGTTAACTCCTCGCGACCAATTTGGTTTTTCCACCATCCGTGATTTTGATAAATTTCATTTTGAAAAAATTAATTGGGATGAGCTGAGAACTAAATCGAATATCTTGGTTGTGGGAACGCCTGAGGAAATCAATAGTTCCGCCACAATTTTAAAACGTATCTATTTTAAAAATGGTGAAGTTGCCTTTTTGGTTGTTCAAGTTTAAAATATTAAAAAATAAGGAATGAAAAAAATCTCTATTGCCATTATCACTTACAATGAAGAAAAAAATATTGAAGCTTGTTTGAATTCTGTTAAGGATTGGGCTGATGAAATAGTTGTTATTGATGGTTCTTCTCAAGATAAAACTCGGGAAATAGCTAAAAAATTAGGGGCCAGAGTTATCAAAACTACCAATAAAACCTTTTTTGATAGTAATAAAAACATGGCCATTAAAGCCTGCCAGAGCGAGTGGGTGTTTTTATTGGACGCCGATGAAAGAATTACACCTGAGTTGCGGGATGAGATTTTATCGGTTGTTAACAAAGAGCCGGAAGCCGGACAGCCGGTTGCCTTTAGACTTAAAAGGAAAAATTATTTTCTTGGCCGCTTCTTTAAAAAAGGCGGGCAGTATCCTGATCCGGTGATTCGTCTTTTTAAAAAAGGCCAAGCTTGGCTTCCTGATGAGACGGTTCATCAACAATTAAAAGTGGAAGGGAAGATAAGCTGGCTTAAGAATGACCTTGTCCATTGGGCGACGCCTGAGTTTTCCCGGTATTTACTTCGGGAAAGACGCTATGCCACTCTGGAGGCCTTACAAATGATAAAAGATAAAGTCGCCCTAACTCCTTTAACATGGATAAAATATTTAATTTTTAGGCCTAAAAGAACTTTTTTTCTAATCTTTATCAGGCATAAAGGTTTTATCGATGGCTGGCAGGGTTTTGTTTTTGCCTTTTTTTCAGGTTTTCATCATATCTGGACTTTTACTGAATATTTAAAAATTAGATTCTTTAAAAAGAAAGTTGACGCAGGAGAAAATTGGTAATGAAAGTCGCCATTGATACCTCACCATTAAAAAGCGGCCATCAATATCGGGGTATTGGTGTTTATACCCAGAATCTGGTGGAGGCTTTTAAAAAAGAAAGAATTTCTAATTTTCATTTACAGTTGATTGATGACAAAAAAATTCCTGATGATTGTGATTTAATTCATTATCCCTTTTTTGATTTATTTTTCTTAACCTTGCCTTTAAAAAAAGAAAAACCAGCGGTGGTGACTATTCATGATACGATTCCGTTAATTTTCCCAGAACATTATCCTCCGGGCGTCAAGGGAAATTTAAAATTTCAAATCCAAAAGTTTTCTCTAAAAAATGTTAAAGCGGTCATCACCGACTCTGAAAATTCAAAAAAAGACATCTTTAAATATTTAAATTACCCAAAAGAAAGAATTTTTGTTGTTCCCTTGGCTCAGGGTAAAGAGTTTAAATTAATTAAAGAGAAAAGTCTTTTAGACAGAATTCAAAAAAAATATCAACTGCCGGAAGAATTTCTTCTTTATGTGGGCGATGTTAATTATAATAAGAATGTTTTGGGACTGATTAAGGCTTTTGCCGAGTTTAAAAAAGACCACAAAAATTTTAAACTTGTTCTAGTGGGCAAAGCTTTTCAAGACAAAAATCTAAAAGAAACCCAAGAGATAATTAAATTGATTAATTTATTAGATTTAAATAAAAATATCATAAGATTAGGATGGATACCTCAAGAAGACTTAGTCGGGATTTATAATTTGGCGACTGTTTACTGCCAGCCGTCTTTTTATGAAGGCTTTGGCTTGCCGGTTTTGGAAGCCATGGCTTGTGGTTGTCCGGTGGTCGCCGCCAATGTCTCTAGTTTGCCGGAGGTTTGTGGAGATGCAGCCATAATGGTTAATCCTGATGATATAAATAGTATCGCCGAAGGAATAAGAAGGGTGATATGTGATAAGGCAAGACAAGATATGCTAAAAAAAAGAGGGGCAGAGTGGATTAAAAATTTTAGTTGGGAGAAAGTAGCGCAAAAAACACATGAAGTTTATCAAAAAGTGGTTTAAAAACAACCAAAAAATTATTAAATTTACCTTAATTGCTTTTGTTATTTGGCAAATAGCTGTTATTGTCATTATTGCCTTAGGAGCCAAATATTTTCCGACGACCAACCAATATCTTTATACCGAAAAACAGGTGGTTAATCCAACCTGGCTTTGGAGTCGAGCCAATTTTGACGGGATGCATTATTTGGATATTGCCCGCAAAGGTTATAGTCTTTATCAACAAGCTTTTTTCCCACTTTATTCCAAGCTTATTACTTTTTTAACACCATATTTTGGCGGAAGAAATTTGATGGCCGGCTGGACGGTAAGTTTGACTTGTTTTTATCTGGCTTTGTTTTTCTTTTACAAACTGATTAAATTGGATTTTTCAGAAAAGGTGGCTAAAAGGACTTTAATTTATCTTTTACTTTTTCCCACGGCTTTTTTCTTCTCCATGGTTTACACCGAATCTTTGTTTTTCTTTTTAATTATCGCCAGCTTTTACTTTGCCCGGACCAAAAGATGGTGGTTGGCAGGAATTCTTGGGGGACTTGCTTCAGCCACTCGTTTGCCAGGGATATTTTTATTCCCAGCTTTGCTGGTTGAATGGTGGCAACAAAATAAAATTCAAAATTCAAAAATCAAAAATCAAAACTGGGGGTTAAGTTTGCTACCGATATTTTTAGTTCCAATGGGTCTATTATGGTATATGCGGTTTTTGACAATTAACTTTGGCGACTCCTTAATGTTTATTCATGTTCAAAAATTTTTCGGGGCCGGTCGAAGTGCTGACAAAATTATTCTTCTTTATCAAGTTTTTTGGCGTTATTTTAAGATGTTGGTGACCGTTGAAAAACATACCTTGACTTATTTTGTGGTAGTTTTAGAATTTTTAACCGGAATTGGTTTTCTTGTTTTGACCATTTTTACTTACTTTCGCCGTTGGTATTCTTATTTGGTTTTTATGGCTTTAGCCTACATTGCTCCTACCCTCACCGGGACCTTTTTGTCTTTACCTCGTTTTGTTCTGGTTTTATTCCCAGGGTTTATTCTTTTAAGTTTATGGGCGGAAAAATATCGCTGGTTAAGAATTTTATATCCTCTGATTGTCATTCCCTTGTTTATTTTTTGTTTAATTTTATTTACTCGAGGTTTTTGGGTTGCTTAAAGATGGAACAAAAAAAGGCTGATATCGGGATTATTGGTGGCTCTGGCTTTTATGATTTAGCCACTAGCCTTAAAGAAATAAAGGTGGAAACACCTTATGGCCCGCCTTCGGATAAAATTGTTTTGGGAAAAATTGCCGGTAAAAAGGTGGCTTTTTTACCCAGACATCATAAAAATCATGATATCCCACCTCACAAAATTAATTATCGAGCCAATCTTTACGCTTTAAAATCTTTAGGGGTGTCTCGGATTTTAACTTCCCATGCGGCTGGTTCTTTACAAAAAGAAATTAAACCTGGTGATTTTATTGTGGTTGATCAATTTATTGATCGGACTTCTGGCCGGTTGGATACTTTTTATGATGGTCAGTTGGTGACTCATGTTTCAACCGCTTTTCCTTATTGCCCGCAGTTAAGGGACTTAGCGATTAAGGAAGCCAAAAAAATGGAACTTCCTTTGCATGAGAAGGGAACGATTGTGGTTGTCCAGGGTCCAAGATATTCTACCGCGGCTGAGTCAATTTGGTTTACTAAAATGGGCTGGGATGTCGTTAATATGACGGAATATCCGGAAGTAACTTTGGCTAAAGAGTTGGAGATGTGCTATTGTGCTGTTGCCGTGGCCACGGATTATGATGCCGGTTTGGTGGCCGAGGGGAAAGTAAGACCAGTTTCGACTCAGCAAGTTATTAAAATGTTTAATAAAAATATCATCAAGGTTAAAAAATTAATGCTAAAAATGATTGGAGACTGGCCCAAAAACATAACCTGTGACTGCCATCAGGCTTTAAAAGGAGCCCGCTTCTAATGGATTTATTAAAGGGATTTTCCCGACGATTTTTTCGTAGCCGGTTAGTCATTAGTAGTTTTATTATGATTACTGTCGCGGTTGTGGCGGGTGTGGGGAATTATTTTTACCATTTTTTGATGGGAAGAATGTTAGGGCCGGCAGATTATGGAATTTTGGTCTCTTTGATTTCTTTATCATATCTTTTAGGTATTCCAGTGGGAACTTTAAGTTTAGTGATTATTAAATTTGTTTCCGCTCTTAAAGGGAAAGAACAAATTGGGGCAATTAGAGTTTTGTTTAAAAATCTTAACAAAAAACTTTTGCCTTTTTCTTTATTAATTTTATTAATTTTTCTTTTCCTATCTCCTCTGGTAGCTTCATTTTTACATCTTCCTTCCTCCTTGCCTTTTATTATTGTTTTGGCGGCATTTTTTATCAGTATTTTTTCTGTAGTGAATTCTGCTACTTTGCAGGGATTTTTACGCTTTGGTTCTTTGGCAGTAAGTACTATTTTGGGAACGTTCGTAAAATTAACGGTAGCGGTAATCTTAGTGGTTTGGGGTTTAAAAGTTTATGGGGCTTTATTTGGCCTTTTAATTGGCGGAATTTTTGGTTATCTTTTTACTCTTTTTTTACTTCGTTTTCTTTTTCAGGCAAAACCTCAAAAGTTAGAACTTCATAGTCGAGAGATGTTTAATTTTGGCCTCCCAGCTTTTTTCTCCATTTTAGCCTTTACCTCATTATATACTAGTGATGTGATTTTAGTGAGACATTTTTTCTCAGGCCAACAATCAGGTTTTTATGGGGCCCTTTCTACATTAGGAAAGGTGATATTTTTTGCGGCCAGTCCGGTTGTTTCTGTTGCTTTTCCGATGATTTCTGAGCGCCATGCTAATGGAGGTAAATATAAAAATCTTTTGTGGGTAAGTTTAGGGTTGGTAGGGATTATTTGTTTGTCTGCCACCGGAGTTTATTTTTTATTCCCAGCATTGATAATAAAATTGCTGTTTGGAAGAACTTATCTACCAGTAGCTTTTCTTCTGGGTTATTTTGGAATTTTTTTAAGTTTATATTCTCTTTCTTTTCTATTGGTTAACTTTTGTCTTTCAGTTAAAAAAACAAAAATTGTTTTTTTGCCAGTGATGGCCGCTGTTTTTCAAATTATCCTTATTTGGTTTTTCCATCAAAATTTTCAACAGGTGATTTGGATTTCTATTACCATTATGGCCCTACTCCTTGTTAGTCTTACGGGATTTTTGTTAAAATACAGAACAAAGATTTAAAAACTCTTTTCATAAAAAGTGGAAAACCCTAAAAACAGCTTTTTATCAGTGATTGTTCCTGCCTATAGACAGGAACAAACTATTCAGCGTGACCTTCATCGTCTCGAAAGGGCGCTAGAAAAAATTCGCTATAATTACCGGATTATTTGTGTTGTTGATGGTCAAAAAGACAAGACATTTGAAAATGCCAAAAAGGTTAAATCCAAAAATATTAAAGTTATTGGCTATAAAGAAAATCACGGAAAGGGATATGCCGTGCGGTATGGAATGTCTAAATCCAAAGGTGATATCGTTGCTTTTATCGATGCCGGTATGGATATTAAACCCGAAGGTCTTTCGATGCTTTTGGAACATATGAATTGGTATGGCTCTGACGTTATTGTTGGTTCGATTCGCCATTCGGCCTCTAAAGTTCATAATTATCCTTTAAAAAGAAAAATTTTAAGTTGGGGTTACCACTTTTTAACAAGGTTGCTTTTTGGTTTACGAATTACAGATAGCCAACGAGGCTTGAAAATTTTCAAAAGAAAAGTTTTAGAGAAAGTTTTACCCAGGCTTATGGTTAAAAAATATGCTTTTGATATCGAGATGCTAGCTGTCGCCCATAGACTTGGTTTTAAAAAGATTCATGATGGTCCGGTAGAAATTGATGGGAGTAATCTTAGTAAACATTCAAGTATAAAATTTACGACAATTTGGAGTATGTTCCTTGACACTTTGGCTGTTTTTTACCGCCTAAAGATTCTTCGTTATTATGACAAAAAGGGAAGTAGGTGAAAAAAATTTTGGTTTCCATTGTTATTCCGGTTATACAACTTAATGATTTTCTTAGAAAAGAGACCATTCCGGCGATTTTAAAACAAAGCTATCAAGATTTTGAGATTATCATTATTACTGATAAGCCTTCAAAAGAGAAATCCGCCAGCTGGCGGACTAAAACCAAAATTATCCCCAGTTGGCCAAAGATTGGGCCGGCGGATAAGCGTGATTTAGGGGTCAAAAAAGCTAATGGAGAGATAATTGCTTTTTTAGATGATGATTCTTATCCTGATAAAAATTGGTTAAAAAGAGCTTTAGAAATTTTTAATCTTAAAGATATTAATATTGCTGGTGTTTGTGGTCCGACTATTACTCCACCTCATAATTCTTTGTGTCAAAAAGCTTCCGGTTATGTTTGGTCGACCTGGTTGGGGAGTGGCGGAGCGGGTACTTATCGATGTGCTATTAGTCCAAGACGGGAAGTTGATGATTACCCCTCAGTTAATCTTTTGGTTAGGAAAAAAGATTTTTTAACGGTTGGTGGTTTTGATTCCCATTTTTGGCCGGGGGAAGATACCAAACTTTGTTTAGATTTGGTTTACAAATTAGGTAAAGAAATCATTTATGACCCTGAAGTTTTGGTTTATCATCATCGTCGAGCCGTTTTTAAACCCCATTTAATCCAGATTTCTCGTTATGCTCTTCATCGTGGCCATTTTGCCAGAATTTTACCGAAAACCTCATTAAGATTAGGCTATCTTTTTCCTAGTTTTTTTGTTTTGTGGTTATTTGGCACCCCAATTTTAATTTTTCTTCTTGAAATTTTTCAATTCTGTTTTCTTTCCATTCCTTTATACCTTTTATATTTATTAACAATAGGTTTTTATCTTTTGTTTCTTTTATTCACGAGCTTTCAGGTTTATCTCAAAGAAAGAAATCTCAAATTAGCTCTTTTGGTCATCCCTTCAATTTTTATAACCCATATTATTTACGGAGTTTTGTTTATCAAAGGGTTCTTTTTAAAGAAATTGGAAAGATAAAATAAATTTATTTTATTAATTCTAATTGTTGTTGGGCTTTTTGATTTTGAGGGTCAATTTGCAGGGCTTTTTCAAATTCTTCTTTAGCTTTTTGTTTATCACCAAGATTTGAATAAAGAATACCCATGTTAATATGGAGATCGATATTTTCAGGATTAATTTTTATGGCTTTTTCCATAAATTCTTTAGCTAAATCAAAATTTTTCTGGGTAAAATAAATAGCCGCTAAATTTTGGTATGATTGCCAAAGGTTGGGATTAAATTCAAGGGCTTTCTTATAATTTTCTTCAGCTAAATCATCTTGCCCCATTTGATGATAAACATTGGCCAAATTATGGTAAGCGTCCCCATAATTAGATTTTAGCTCAATTGCTTTCTTGAATTCTTCAACGGCTTTTTCATATTCACCGCGCCGGGCGTAAAGATCGCCAAGGTTATTGTGGTTTTGATGGCTTGAGGGTGAAGTTTTGGCGCCTGATAGCCATAAATTATCTTGGTTTTTCCAATCAAAATTTCTGATTAAAGTCCGAGTAGATAAAACTGCTATTAATATAAAAAAGATAATAAAAGCAACTTTTTTGCCTTCAGTTTTTTCGTTAATTTTAGTAAGTAACCAAGCTACGGGTAGGATAAGTCCTAGAGAAGCTAAATAAACGTATCTTTCAGCGATGACCCAGCCCAATTTTAAAGGGGTTAAGGTTGGTAGTAAAACAACAATAAAAAAAGTCAAAGAAAAGAAAAGGAAGCGGTTCTTTTTTAAATAAGCCCAAAGAATGGTTCCCAGATAAATTAAAGCGATGATAAATCTTAATAGATATTCGTTTCTGGAAAAAGTCAGCTCGGAATGGTAAAGAGTTAGTTTATCCGGCCAGAGGAAAAGCTGTAAATAAGAAGAAATGGCAATCGGGATTTGTACCAAGGGATTTTCCATACCCGCGGTTTGGTAATATTGGTTTTCTAAAGAGCTAATCCTGCCGATAATCGCTCCTTGGGTAATAAAAAGAATTCCCCAGACAAAGGCTAAAGCAAAATAAGAGATTAATTTTTTCCAGTTTTTCCTTAGTTGACTAAAAGAAAATTCAAAAAGAAGCAACATTAAAGGGAAAACAACAGCTTTTTCGGTTGTCAGCATCGCCAATAAAAATGATAATAAAGAGAAAAAATATAATTTAAAAGGGTAAGGACGATGACGGGCTAAAAGATAAAGCCAAAAAGCCAGTAATAGAAAAAAGCTATATTGGGAATATGGACCGCCGGAAATCCAGGTAATTCCTTCAGTCAGAAGCGGATGAACAGCAAAAATGCCAGCCGTAAAAAAAGCCAGAAGGGGGGTAGCTAAAAAGGAAATGATAATAAAAACTAACCAGACTGAGCCAAGATGAAAAAAATTATTTAAAAGATGAAAAGGGATGACATTAAGACCGCTAATTTTATAAATTAAGAAATTAAAAAGGGGCTTTAAGAACATTGTTGGCTGATTAGTCAGAAGATAAGTAAGATTGCCAATATTTTTATTTTCCAAAATGCCAAAGATATCATCGGAAAGAAAAGCATTTTTTAAGTTATTAGCATAAACTCCCAGAGTTAAAATTGTTAAAAAAAGCAAAGCTTTCCAATTTTGTAGAAAAAAACTTTTAAAATTAAAGCTTTCTCTAGCAATAAAGGGTTCTTTTATCTGAGGGATTTGGTGATTTTGCCTGATTAGTTTTTGATATTTATCTTTTGGCCAATTTTTTTTCAAGTATTGAAGGATTTCATTTTCTGAAAGATTTAAGTTAGAAGCAATCTTGTCCAAAGAAAGACGCTTAAGATTTTTTTTAAGATATTTTTTTTGGGAATGGGTTAAATCCATTAATCAAATTTTACCATAACTGGTATAATATCTTAAATGAAAATCGCCATCGCTTATCCACCATTTGATGATATAAAAGGAACACCTTTACTTTCGCAGAATCGACAGTATCAGGTTTTTCATCATCCAACTTATATTTATCCGGTTGTTCCGGCTTTGGCGGCAACCTTACTTAAAAAAGCTGGTTATGAAGTTTTTTGGCTGGATGGTATTGCTGAAGGATGGAGTTATCAAGAATGGCTTTCAGAGATTAAAAGAATCAAACCGGATTTAATTGTCATGGAAACAAAAACACCGGTCGTCAAACGCCACTGGAAAATAATATCGAATATCAAGTATCAAATATCTAATATCAAAGTCGTTCTCGTTGGCGACCATGTAACCGCTTTGCCTGAGGAGAGTTTTAAGAATTCAAAAGTTGATTATATTTTAACCGGCGGCGATTATGATTTTTTGCTTTTGAATTTAATAAACCATCTTGCCAAAAAAGAAAAATTAGAACCAGGAATTTATTATCGTGATAAGAAAGACATGATAAGTAATACGGGAAAATTTGTTTTAAATCATGACTTAAATAAACTGCCTTTTATCGATCGGGAATTAACAAAATGGCAACTTTATGCTTATGAGAATGGGAATTATAAACGGACACCCGGGACTTATATCATGGCCGGAAGGGATTGTTGGTGGCGGAAAGATGGCGGATGTACCTTTTGTTCTTGGCCCACCTTGTATCCCACCTGGAGAATGAGAAGAGTAGAAAATGTTTTGGATGAAATTGGCCAGTTGATTGAAAAATATCAAATAAAAGAAGTGATGGACGACACCGGAACTTTTCCGGCTGGAGAGTATATAAGGGAATTTTGCCAAGGAATGATTAAACGGGGCTATAATAAAAAAATTTACTTTGATTGTAATATGCGTTTTGGCGCTTTAACCAAAGAGGATTATGAGTTAATGGCCAAAGCCGGTTTTCGTTTTTTGCTTTATGGTTTGGAGTCAGCCAATCAAGAAACAGTTGACCGTTTAAACAAGGGTACTAAAATTGCCAACATCGAAAAAGAATTAAAAATCGCTAAAGCGGTTAATCAAAAAGTTGGTGGCCATTTAGAGCCTCATGTGACTTGTATGGTTGGTTTTCCCTGGGAAACCAAAAAAGAAGCGGAAAAAACCATAAAGATGACCAAAAATTTATTTGCCCAAGGCTTAATTCAAACTCTTCAGGCAACAATTGTTATTCCCTATCCGGGGACAGTTCTTTTTAAAGAATGTCAAAGAAATAGTTGGTTGGCAACTGAAAATTGGAACGATTACGATATGAGCCAGCCGGTAATGAAAACTTCAATGAAAGATGAGGAAGTCTTGGCCTTAACTCAAGGGTTATATAAGTCATTTATGACTCCGGCCTTTATTTTACAAAAAATTCTTTCCATTCGTAACTTTGAAGATTTAAAATTTTTAGTAAGAGGTGCCAAAGCCCTTTTTGGCCACTTAATTGATTTTAGAGGTAAACGTTTATGAACTTAAATGCTGTTAATTTAATTTTTCTTCATGAGTTAATTCATTTTTTATTAACGTCTTTAATTGCTCTTTTTTTCTGGCATCGGTTTAAGGATAAAAGATTGATCTTAGTGATTTTTTTCTTTGGTTTTTTTATTGATATTGATCACTGGTTTGATTATTTTGCTCATTTTGGCTTAGTAATTAATCTTAAAAACTTTTTCAATGTCGCTTCTTATGTTCATCAGTCAGGAAAAGTTTATATTCCCTTACATGGTTGGGAGTGGTTGCCAATTTTTTGGTTGACTGGTAAATTAATTGGCAGAAAGATAAGAATGAAAGGTTTAGAGTGGGCAATTTCCTTCTCTTATTTAGGTCATCTCTTGTGGGATAATTTTTCTTTTTCCCATCATCTTTTGGCTTATTCTTTTATTTTTCGTTTAATTAATAATTTTAGTTTAAAAAGTTTTAGTGGTTTTTAAAAAGCATGAAAAACAATAAAAAAAAGAAACTGGCGATGGTTAGTTCGATATTGCCGGCAACTAATTATACGGCTTATTTAATTGAGGCTCTGCAAAAAAGATTTAGCCAAAAGATAGAAACGTTTGTTTATACCGGATTGGAAAAGGAAAATGAAAAAACAAATTTAAAAAATATTGAATTAGTTTGGTCTAAAAATTTAGCCTATCCTTTTCAAGTTTTAAAACAGGTTTTAAAAGATAAACCTCAGATAGTCCATATCCAACACGAAATTAATATGTTTGGCGATTGGCCGACAGCTATAATTTTTCCGCTCTTGCCTTTTCTTTTAAAAATGACAAGAGTAAAAGTGGTGATAACGATTCATGCTGTTGTTAGTCAAAAGCAAATCGACATCAAATTTATAGAAACTTTTTGGCGGAGTGAAAAGAATTTTTTTATACCTTTAGTGAGAATTTTTTTCTATTTTCTTTTTAAAAGTATTGGTTGGTTTTCCGATAAAATTATCGTTCATTCTCAGGGATTAAAAAACATTTTGGTTAAAGATTATGGCCTTAATGACAAAAAGATTGTCGTTGTTCTTGAGGGTATTCCGGATGAAATTAAATTAATTAAGAATGACCAAGTCACCAAGCAGATAGTAGAACAGATTCAAGATCGTCCGTTTATGCTTTATTATGGTTATTTGCATAAAAGAAAAAAAGTTGAGCTTTTATTTGAAACTTTACAACTAATTAGTAAAAAGCACCCTCAGATTTTGCTGGTTATTGCCGGCGGAACTCTTCAAAAAGATTATGAAGAAGAATTGAAAAAAATGGTTTTGAAATTAAATCTTGCCAAAAAAGTTGTCTTTTTGGGTTTTGTCAAAGAAGATGATTTAAATTGGTTAATCAATCAATCTCTTTTTGTTTTGTTGCCGGCTTCTTATTCAATTGCCGCCAGTGGTCCATTGGCTCAAATTGTCGCTCAACATAAGCCCTTTATTGCGAGTCGAATGGGTGTTTTTGAAGAGGAAATAAAGGATGGAGTTGAGGGTTTATTAGCCGCTAATTCAGCCACTGAATGGGCTTTAAAAACAGAACAATTAATTGAAAATAGGCAATTAGTTAAAAAGATGGTTGGTAATTTAAAAAATAAACATCAACAAAGGACTTGGTCGATTATTGCTGGGCAAACTTATAATCTTTATAGAAAACTAATTTAAAATATGATAGGAAAATTACCTCTAACCTCCATTATTGTTGTTAATTTTAATGGACAAAAATATATTTTAAATTGTTTAAAAAGTATTTTCAAAAATAATTATCCTAATTATGAAATTATCGTAGTGGATAATAATTCAACTGATGAGAGCATAACGGTGATTTGGGAAAATTATAAAAGCAAAAAGAATCTTCAAGTTTTAAATTTAAAGAAAAACTTTGGTCCGGCTTACGCCAGAAATCGCGGTGTTGAGAAGGCTAAGGGTAAATACATAGCTTTTTTAGACAATGATACTTTAGTTCACCCCGATTGGATAAAAAATGCCATTCCCGAATTTGAAAAAAATCAAAAATTGGGGATTGTCCAATGCAAGCTTCTTTTAGCCAACGAAAAAAACAAAATTGATTATGTTGGTGAATTTTTGGGGCAAAACGGCTTTTTGATTCAAATTGCCAAGGGTGGGGATGAGGACAAAGGCCAATTTGAGCAAAAAATGCCAATTATGGCGGCTAAATCAGCAGGAATGTTTATCAGAAAAAAAGTTTTTGACCAAATTGGTGGTTTTGATGGAGATTATTTTATTTATGTTGAGGAAACTGATTTGGGTTGGCGCAGCTGGCTGGCCGGTTATGAAACGTTATTAATCCCCAAATCAATTGTTTATCATGAATCAGGGACAAGTACCGTTATCCTGGGTAAAAGCCGAACCGATTTTAACTCTAAATTTCACGGGACAAAAAATTATATCCTCACCCTTTTTAAAAATCTTGGAACATTTAATTTATGGAGAATCTTATCTGTTCATATTTTTTTATGGATTGGTTTGGCTTGGTTTATGCTTTTGCTGGGAAAAAGAAAACAATTTTTATGGATTCACCAGGGAATTTTTTGGAATGTTCTAAATTTTAGGAAAAATCTCAAGAAAAGAAATATAATTCAAAAAAGAAGAGTTGTCTCGGATAGAATTTTATTTAAAACTATTATGAAAAAAAGAAAATTTTATTACTTTCTCAAAAAAGTTATTTTTTCTCACAACGTTGGCAATGCCGAAAGTTTTTTAAAATAAAAAAAGATGAAAGCCGATATTTTTATTCCAACCTCCAATAGAACAGATGCTCTAAGAAAATGTTTTGATAGTTTAAATAATCAAACTAGTAAGAATTTTAATGTTTTTTTAGTCGGTTTAAAAAAAGACAAAGAGGTCGAAAAATTAGTTGCGAAGTTTAAAGATTTAAACATTAATTATTTTCTTCAAAAAAAGAGAGGTATTATTGGTGCCGCTAATGAAGCTTTAAAAAAAGCTAGGGCAGAAATTTTTATTCGGATTGATGATGATGTGATTTTGGATAAAGACTGGTTTAAAAATATTATTGAACCTTATCAAGAAGATAAAATGATTGGGGGAGTAACTGGGCCAACCATAATGAATAAAAAGGGTATTGAGTCTCGGGACCTGACGGCTTTTTTAAATAACTTTAAAAAAAGCCAAAATCTTTTTTCTAAATTACTAAACCTAATTTATTACCGTTATATTTATGAAAATAAAATTAAGGAAGTCAGCCTTTTTTTGAAAAGCGGTGCTTTTACTTTGGGTTCTAATTTCCCCGATTGTTTAAAAATTAAAAAGATAATGGAAGTTGATAATTTGGAAGCCTGCAACTGGTCCTGTCGGGAAAAGCTTTTAAAATTATTGGGCGGTTTTGATGAAATCTACCTTAAAGGTTTAGGTGATTGTAGTGAAGCTGATGTTCCTTTTAAAATCAAAAAATTAGGCTATAAAATTGTTTTTAATCCCAAAGCAAGAGTAGAACATCATGTA
>Ga0268276_1001971_pt1 | contig 18518 bp, 18 predicted proteins | sample saktaG_4_FD_190145 | JGI IMG/M metagenome (GOLD analysis project Ga0268276, IMG submission 190145) | Saline water microbial communities from Sakinaw Lake, British Columbia, Canada - sak_2010_1_5_45m | ecosystem: Environmental > Aquatic > Non-marine Saline and Alkaline > Saline ...
TAATAAATGAGATAATCATCGGGAAGTTTTTTCAATAGAGCAAAAGTGCGTTCTTCCCCCCGACTTGCCCGCGATGGGAGCCTGTCGGGGATGCAATCGGCCATTTATTATCACACTGGTTGCAATTGAATCGTTATTATTGAATAACTTTCTTTAAACTACAATTATTCCCAAAAATCCAAAGCCCACCCACAATCGGGATCATTAGGACCAGCAGCTAGCCCACGCGGCGAGGACTGCCGGAGGCAGTGGAGAAGATCTTCGTCAGAAAATATTTGATTGCGTAAGCCCCGGTGAGCGTCAGATCCCCCGCTCACTGATTCAAAATAAATCTGGAAAATATCGGAGGTTATTATTCATCACAGGCTGAAGCAACCTGGGTAGTATGTTATCAAAACATCATATAGAATTGAGTATTTTTAGCACGATCATTCTGTTTGATTGGCTGATAATTCATGATGTAACGTTTTTTCTCGTCATTTTATTCGGCGTATTCATCGGGAGTTTAATACCTGACACCGACATACCAAAGTCAAAAATGGATTATATGGAGGGAGTTGCGGGTTTTTTCGGTCTGCTTTCTAAGGTAATTTTAAATCCGGTTGTTGCAAAAATTTTTGAAATTTTGTTAAAAAAACCTATAGACCAGGGTCATAGGGGTATTACCCATTCAGTGTATGGGATTTTAGTATATTGTCTTGTTATTGAAGCCACAGGCCTGCTAATTTTAGGGTTATTGAGAATGTGGGGACCGATTACAAACCTGTTTTCCCTTTTTGTATTTGGGTTATTCTTTGGAGGGATACTTCATCTGGCAGAGGATGCTTGTACAAGATCAGGAATATCTCCTTTTTATCCATTAAGCGGAGACAAAAAATATTCAGGTACTATTTCGACATTTGATTTTAATGATAAACGTCCAGTTTTTTATTCATTAGGCTTACTGATTATAGCTTTTATTTCAGGATTTGTTCAAGTTCTATCGAAATTTCCTGTTGGAATTGCCATTCTTTTATCGGTTGTATCATTTCTCATAGTCTGGAAAGTTATTCTTGCGAAATCTAATGTAACAGGAAATTAATTTTTCCACACAAATTTCCTCCCTAAGGAACGTTTGACGTTCCTTCCAACGGGCCACAATAACCACCCGATTCTCCAATCCATCCAATAATTTTCATCCGTTTTTCCCAAAAACCGTTTCATAATCAAAGCAGATACTCTCCGACGTCCTATATGTATATGTCAAAGGGACTCCCGCTCAAACAAATATTTTTTTTTCCCGCGGGCAGATGTGGGAATGAATGCCATCACTCGCCGCAAAACGGCCGGGCTCTGTCATATATCCGTTATTTTTTGTATCACGAACCCGTTACCCTGTCGATCAGCGGGCCAAATTTCAGGCAACTGTAGATACTATAAAAACTAAAATAATTATTTAAAAAATTTCAGTGAAACAAAAATAAGAAAGTTATATATACAAAATATATACTAAAATATGGCAGATCCTAGCAATCCTGATCCAGAACTCAGCAAATCTGAAGAAGCACTGAATAAGAGTAAGGAAAATAAATCTGATTCAGAATTTGATGCAATAGGGGAATTTGAGCGTATCTGCAGATCGGATACCGCATCTGAAGACACAAAGATAACGACCTGGCAGCGCCTGGGATGCTCCTATTACAAGGTAAAAAATTATCACGCCGCAATCTCTGCTTTTGACCGAGTGATCGGGTATAATCATGCTTGTCCCGAGAAAATGTACGCGCATCTCTACAAAGGCGAAGCCCTTTTGAACATACGGAAATATCTTGAAGCCAGAAAGGAATTTGCTGACGCACTTACAACCATAAACCTCCTGCATGGTACCGTGAACGATGACGAAGAGGCCTACCTGCGTGCAACTGCCCTTCACCAGATCGGGATCTCGTTAAGCAAGACTAATAATGACAACGAAGCTCTCGATTATTTCAACCAGGCAATCTCCATTTATGAAAAGAAGCGCGAAGACAAATTAAAGGTTGATCCTTATGAAATAGCACTCAAGGTCGAGAAAGTCTTCCATAACGCACGAATAAGCATGAGCCTCTCCCTCTGCCGGATCGGAAGATATGAGGAAGCGCAAAATCTCATCCGAAAAACGATCAACGATCTGGAAGGTCCCGGAAATACTCCCTATACCAAATACCAAGTGAGTGCCCAGAATGTGCTCGGAATCACTTACCTGTGCAATCCCGAAGAGGAGAATGCGGGATCGGAGGGCCTGGCTGCCTTTGACAAAGCGATCGCGATCGCAAAGGATCTTGACAAAAAAATACGACCCCTCTATATCTGGAAAGGGTATTACAACAAGGGCCTTGCCCTCAAAGATGCAGAAAAATTTACCGAAGCAATCGCCTGTTTTACCGAGGGGCTTAAAGAATGTGACGAAATCGAACCCCACCTGATGTATGCCCGGGGAATTACCAAGATAGAACTGCAGAAATACGAGGATGGGATATCGGACCTGCAGGAAGTTCAGCAGTTCGACCCGCGGTACTCCCCGGCCATCATCGCGCTGGGCGATGCCTACCGGAAGCAGAGTATCTATTACCGGGAAGTGGAGCTGCAGAAGCAGCTCCTGGAGAGCACGACAGCTGCCGTTGGCACAACCCAGCAGAACCTGAAAGAATTGAGCGATGAGATGAGGAGTTCCTTACAACACGTCTCCTGGATGTTTTATATCCTGTTCCTCGCCGGCCTGGGTGTATTTCTGGGGTGTCTTATTTATACAGGTCTCCGGTACCCCAATATTGATCTTCTGATCGCCGCTATCGGTGTTATTGGCGGCATTGATGTCATTTTGAGTATGATGTTCATCTCACCGACCAAGATCCAGAAGAACCGGATCGATTATTCCCAGTGGCTTATGGGATACTTCAACTGGGTCAATACCCAGTTTGCTGCCAGCACGGTCATGCTGGAACGCCTGCAGAACGTCCATTCGCCATCAAAACCTGCCACTGAAAAGTTCAACTGGGATTTTGCACTGCCGATATATACGTTCCTGAACACGATGACAAAGGATACCCTCGACACCATTGACCGGTGCTGTGAATTCCCGGATGTGCAGTACTCACTGAGCAAAAAAGCTGAGAGCAAGACGCCCGATAAAGAACCAAAACCCGCGGAGCCCAATAAGCCAGAGAAGCCCTCACCGGCAACTCCCGGAGGAACAACACCGGCAACTCCCGGAGGAACAACACCGGCAACTCCCGGAGGAACAACACCGGCAGCTCCCGTTGAGACGGCACTAGAGTCAGTTGATCCTCATAAACCTACCCTTCCCTCAGATTTTAAATTTATCAATACCGGGGATAAGTTGATCCCGGGACACACCTTCAAAGGTGCAGACTTAACCAATGGGATTCCGGCCATTGTCTTCAGCTGCTGGAAAGGTGCTGCCACGGATAACAGTCGTTATATCAGCCTCTCCACACTCCAGGGAGAACAGATAATCGAGGTCGGGTCAAAACCCGAATCACTGGCCAGACTTTTCACAGTCGAGGAATTCTCAACAAAAGATCTCAATATATTTTTCGCGGTTATCGGTTACCGGTCAACTTCTATCCAGATCGGGATTCAATTCATGTATCTTGATGAGACAGGTGAATTTTCCATATTCCCCCATACTGCAGATCATATCAAAGCAAAAAAAGAAGGAAAAGACGACAAAGAGATGTTTTTCATCAGGTATCACGAAGAGAGAACGAAATTCCTGCATGTTTTTGGAGAGGGGGACAAACAGGTTCTCATCATCTCTGTTGAATTACCGCACGGCCATAAAATATGTAAGGCAGTCGGCAAACATTATGTCACGTTCAGAATTGCTGAGTATATTTCCGGGCAGCCGGATTGGGTGGTTAAGGATGGCGTGACAAAGCCAGGGGAGATCCGCTGGATCTGGGAGAGCGATCCCTTTGAATTCACCGTAGAAGAGAGAAAAACCTGATCGGCGGTCCGGCCCGCTTTTTTTCTTTTCATCACTTTTTTCGCCCCGACTCAAAAATTCAGGATTGTCCTGATATTCACCGGAAAAAACCGGCTTCCTTCTTGGAGAGATATAATATCTCATGGGGATCTACAATTCCTACCGTCCGAAGGAACGTTTCACGTTCCTTCCAACCGGCCACAATAACTGCCCTGTTTTTCAATCAGACCAGAATTTTTGCCCGGATTTTCCGAAAGAACGTGTCATAATCAAAGCCCATACCCTCAAACACCCTATAGTTATATGTCAAAGGGGCCCTGGCGACATCGGAAGAGGTTCATCAGAACCTCGATGAGGAGAATCGGAGAGGTTTCTAAAAACCTCGACGATGAGAAGTGAGGCTGAAAGCCGAACTTCGAAGGGAGGCGTAAGCCGAACCTTCGAATGAAAAAAGAGGCTCTCAAAAATCCGGAAGATCGAAGGATGGCGGAGTCACCCTTCTCAAAAACCGGGTTTCAGAAGAACCTCTTAAGGAGGTAAAAGAAAATTTCAGATTTGCATTCTGATGTAAAATGTAATAAAAAGTTTTATGGATTTTATAAGATCCCCGAATTGGCTTTTTCATATTTTATTTCAAATGCGAGTGAAGGGATGATCAAAAATCAATGCGGGGATAGAAATTGGTTCCTATTCCCGATTGAAGGAACAAAAGAGAAATATCGTTTTGATTATCTTTGTGTTGAGAATATGTAATTAAATATAAAGTTAATTAAACACAATTTCTCCATTCTCCTCGATTTTAGCCTCTTGCCACTCGTATTGTTCTTTCCCAACAGCTGATTCAATTTTAGTTCTAATCGAGTTCAACATGGCACTTTCACTGATTTTCGATAGCAAGATTAATTCATCAACTGAATCTTTTTTACTCATACCATTGAATACCAGAAAATCAATAGGATAGAAAATAGGTTTTACATCGAAAGGATCGTAATTCATTTTTTTCAGTGCTGGCGAAATTGCATTATTGAATACTTCTTCAGCGGCTTGCCTGCCTCTTTCTACTGCATTTTTTCGTAATTCTTTTTCTTCCCCTTTGAATTTTTCTTCCAGCAAACCCATTTTCAATAATTCTTTCTGGTGCTTATCGAGCCAGGTTTCTCCAATGTCACCTTTAACTTTTAATTTTAAATCGGATATCCTGACAATATCCCCACAACATGGACACGCACAGAGAATTTTTCTGAATTCCTGAAATTCCTCAAACAATTCAGTCATTCAATCACCCTGTAAGTGACACTGTTATTCTCTATGGCACTTTTAATGGACTTTTGATGTTTATTCAAAGGGGCTTTCCCTGTTTTAATTTCCACAAAATCAATCCAATCAACATTCCCTTTTGACAAGCCTTTGAAAATGATCAGATCGATAGGATCCCCTAAAAATCGCGTGTCCGGCATTTCCCATTTGAAATCTTTTAATGTTGGAATAATTTTTTCGAGCATCTTTCCAATGTTTACCGATTTTGTAGTGATTTCAGCTTTTACTGTAGCTAATTTCTGTCTTTTCTGAAGTTCTGCCTTACGTTCTTCGAGTGCATCCAGTAAACTTTTTTGATATCCCAATGCTTCTTCTGGGAAGGCCTTTGTTCCGTCGAAAATAATAGCATCAGATAATTGGAATTCCTCGCCACAAGGACATTCAGCAAAAAGATTTGATTTTTTTAAATCTTGAATTAATGTTTGTGTGTTCATGGACAATTCCCCCGATTATATCCTAAATATATAAGACGATTATAAAAACATATCCTCATTTGTACTCTCAACCTTTTCCTGTTTCTATTGAGAGTCTCGTACCCCCTTTCATGCCTCCAACAAATATCAGTACCTGACCAAAGTATAATCAATATTTATGGGGCTAGCCTACGCAGCGAGAGGCTTTAGCCCCGATGCGCCTCCAGCTCAAAATTTTCCACACAAATTTCCCCGGAGGAACGTTTCACGTTCCTTCCAACCGGCCACAATAACCGCCGCGTTCCCTAATCCAACCAAAAATCTCCACCTGTTTTTCCCAAAAACCGTTTCATAATCAAAGCAGATACCCTCGCACCGCCTATATGTATATGTCAAAGGGCGCTCCGAGACAGGGGAGAACCGCGATGCTGATCTTCCCTTCCAGTGGCTCTGCAGAACCACCACGGAAAATGAAGGTACGGAGGATGGCGGAGTCATCCTCCGGGCCGGAACGATTCAAAAAGAATCTGACCAGGGCCGGGCGGGGGTAACCTCCTCCCTCGCCTTCCCTCAAGGATTCTGACGAATCCTCACGGTTCTGATGAACCGTTCCGGAATCGGAAGAAGTTCATCAGAACTTCGACGAGGAGAATCGGAGAGATTTATCAAAACCTCGACGATGAGAAGTGAGGCTCAAAGCCGAACTTCGAAGGGAGGCGTAAGCCGAACCTTCGACAAACTAAAGAAAAAATACAGGAAGTGAAAAAACATGGCAGATTTCGTACAGAGCAACGAAACAAAAACCGCGGTCCGCAACCTTGCGGCCCCGATATCGGACGTGACAACGTTCGATGGTATCGTAGAGTCGGTCATCGCCACAAACCCCTTCGGGTGCGTGGACTACATGACCGCAGGAATAACCCACCCGGGGGTTGAGAAGTCCCGGGAAGCACACACGGTACGGTTCGTGTACCAGGACCTGGAGGCAAAGACCGCCGGGACCGGTTCCCACCGGTTCAACAGCGTCGCCGGCTACACGGCAGGCGCAGCAGCCCTGATGGCAGATGCCGACCTGACAAACGCCCACGCGGGCACACCGGCACATGACCCGGCGGACGACTCGTTTTCCGCAACGGTAAAGTGCCACGACGCGAACGGCGAGCTGTATAACGTCACGTTCAGCCGCAACCGGGTCACGGTAACGTCCTACTCGGACGACGCGATCCTCGCAAAGGTCGAGACCTGGGCCGACACCGTGCCGGAGCTGGCCTGAACAGGTGATCGTAATGGAAACCGAAGTGCAGATCACGATGGTTCTCGTAGGAGCGGGACTGCTCGCCTACATCATCATCCCCGGATTACTCGTAATCTGGGACCGGGTGCTCGACTACATGGCCGGGTACTGAGAAGAGAACGAACGGGTTGTTCACATTCGTGTGAAGATCGAGCCATCGGCAGGGGAGATCCCCCTGCTCCATTTTTCCCAAAGGACTTTTACCGTACTCAAAAAAGAGTTAATGTCAGAATGCCGATGTGTGTGTATGAAAACGATCTATGTCCCCATCATTATCGAGACCGATGAGGATGGGATCTTCATCGTATCCTGCCCCCAGTTCAAAGGCTGCCACACGTTTGGCAAAACCATCGATGAAGCTCTTGCCCGGATCAAGGAAGCGATCGGACTCTGCATGGAAGATTCCGGATACTCTCAGCAGGTCAGTACGATATAATCCCAAGGCCCGGGACCTTCTCAAAATGCCGGTCCCTTGTTATGATTTCCTGGTCTGTGCATAAGGCAATTGCTGCGATCACCTCATCAAAAACACCCAGCGATCTTCCCTTCCGGTAGAGTACGGCAGCGAGCCTGCCATATGCTTCATAGACCTGTCCGTCAACAGGAATAACGGTAAACAGGCGGAGCACTTCCTGTGATTTCTCAAAGTTGCGTGCATCGGCCGAACAGAAGGCGCCCTTGTAGAGCTCAAGTGCCGTGATGCCCGTTGTGCTCAGTCTTTGTCCGGCATGCTCGTAATGTTCATAAAGCCGGATCGCCCCTGGATCTTTTCGCATCAGGTCAATGCAAAACGACGTATCGGCAACCGGCATATCAGAACCGGACCCTGCGCAACCGGGCCTTCCGCATCTCTTTTGATACTTTCTCGACGCTGTCAGCCAGATCGGAGCACTCACCGATTGCTTCCAGCACTTCGGAGAGTTTCTTTCTTTTTGGATAATGCTCGATAATTACATCCGAAAAGCTCATCTTGTCTCCCTTCTTGAGACTTTTGAGCCGGTCGTAGGCCTCATCCGTGATGCTGATCGTCCGGGTCGACATGATTATGTCTGTGTATGTATGTGTATATAATTCCGATCCTGACATGCTCCGGATGGAACCTGCCGGGCCCTGCAGAATCCGGCCGCTTTTTAAAAACCACCCCCATTTATCAGGTCCTTTGCCCCAGTATCCCGTGTATGAAGACCGCGCTCACCATCCTTTTCATCATCGCGTTCGCGCTCGCCTGTGGGTGCACGACGAAGGCCCCGCCAGCGACCCGGACTGCCGGTGTACCGGCACCGGCTGTTGCGGCGTGGACACGCTGTATTTGATCAACCAGTCGGTCTGCTGCGGTGGTAAGCTCTATGTGAATGCAACCACCAGCTGCTGCGGCGGGTCGCGCCCGTACAATTATTCAACAGAGGGCTGCTGCGGCTCCACGGTCTATGACCTGCAAAAGGAGTACTGCTGCAACTACCGGGTGGTCACGGGCAATTGTAACGAGGGGAACGGGTCCATCAGCAGCTGACCGGTCTCCGGATGGTGCAGACGGCAAACACAGACGCCGGTGACACGCCGGTCATGCTGTGACCCGGGTCAGACCGGCCCATCAGGCTTCGAGTTGCGAAGTTTCGAAGAAACGAGCAGGAGAAGCCATCAGGCTTCGACCTGTTGAGGGTCGTAAAACCCGAAACAGGAGAATGTCGAGAGCATCAGACTTGAGAGATGAGAAGACTAAAAAGTCTTCGAAGAACGAAGTTCTTCGACTGCTGAAAAATTGAAAGGGCAGGGGGAGAGATCCCCCTGCTCCCTCATTTTTTTTAATTTTATTCCCAGAGAATATTCTTTTCCGGCACCTGCTTCAGACCGTGACCACGCTGATCTTCACGCTATAGCCCGTCTCGTTCCCGGTCACGGGCTCCCATGAACGCCGGTAGGATGCAGAGAATTCCTGGTCGCCGAGGTCCTTTGCAAGGATGATCCAGGTGCGGGTCCCTCCGACACCCACCATACCGGGAGCTGCCGGGTCCTGCCGGAAGTCCGATGACTGGAGTCCGAGGCCCGGTGACAGGGTCGCATTCCACACAAAACCGGTGGTGGGATTTTCTGCAAGCTGGACGGCGAACCGCGTGGTGTGGGCAATGGTTCCGGTCCTGCCGTTATCCGCTTCCGTGAACGTGACCATCTTCTTTCCTTCCTCAACCCTCGCTGGTGTCGTGGCCGCGGGTACCGGCGCGATAGCCGGAGCGACATAGATCCCGGACCCGAGCCACCATCTCTCGTCCACGGGTTCAACATAGCCGATCTTCTCCTCGACCGCATTGTTATGGAGCGGGTTGATATAGGTATAGCGGACAAAACCGGTCCCGTTTCGCGCAGCATCGCGCAGTTCCTTAATGAAAAGATCGCCGTTTGCATCCGTCTCGTTGATCCGGTTCACGCCGATCTTCTCAGGTTTCACCGGGTGGGCAATCGTCGTGCCGTTCCAGTCGTAGGCGTAGATGTAGAGCTCCCCCCGGAAGAACGAGCCGTTCCGGTTGGAGAATTCCGCGAGGGCTGCTGCTTTTCCGTTCGCCCGGGCATACGCGACGGCCTCTTTTACAAAAACGACCATCTCCGCTGTGCCCGCGGGGGCAGTGAGGAGAGACAGCTTCCCGGAGGAGTTGCCCGCCAGCTCAGGGGCTGCCGTGCCGTCGCCGGATGTGCACCCTGCAGCGAGGATGAAGAGTCCGGTACAGAGAAGAAGGAGCAGTGCCATGCGGGAATATTTCATAGCATCCTGTTGTCTTCAAAACGAGATATAGATACAGGGATACCTGACGGGCAGGGAATGATCCCCCGCGTGCACGGCCGGCATCCTGGTGCCCGTACCCGTTTTTCAATAACAAAAAAATGAGGGGATAGTCCTTGTGTTAATAATCTCCCATTCCCGGTGGCATCCCGCCCGGTGGCATACCACCGGCAGGCCCTGCTGCCTTTGACGATGCAATGACGTCGTCTATGCGCAGGATCATGACCGCAGCCTCGGCAGCACTCATGATTGCCTGCGTCTTCACCCTCAGGGGGTCTACGACGCCGGCTTTGAGCATATCGACCGGTTTGCCCTCATAGACATCAAGCCCGAAGGTTCTGTTGCCGGCTTCATGTGCAGCCCGGATCGCTACGATCATGTCGATGGGATCAAGCCCGGCATTCTCGGCAATGGAACGCGGGATGATCTCGAGCGCAGATGCAAATGCCTCGATCGCAAGCTGGATACGGCCTCCAACGGTCGATGCATAGCGCCGCAGCTGGAGCGAGAGCTCGATCTCGGGTGCCCCGCCTCCTGCGACAATTTTTTTGTCCTTTACGACATCGCTGACAACCATAAGCGCATCATGCATACCACGTTCAAGCTCATCGATCACATGCTCTGACCCACCCCGGATAATGATCGAGACCGATTTGGGGTTTTTGCATTCCGAGACATAGATCATCTCATGACCGGAGAGCTTCTTTTCCTCCACAAGGCCGGCAGTCCCGAGATCGCCGGGGGTAATGACATCGATACTGTTGATAATCGTTGCACCGGTGGCCCGCGCAAGGTTTTCGATATCGCTCTTCTTCATACGACGGACGGCAAAGATGCCGGCTTTTGTGAGGTAGTGCTGGGCCACGTCATCCATGCCCTTCTGGCAGAACACCACGGTTGCACCGCTTGATACGACCTTGTTTGCCATCGTATGGACCATCTGCTCATCGTCATCGAGGAATGCCTGCACCTGGTCGGGCTGGGAGATATTGATCTTCGCGTTGACCTCCGTCTTTTTGTACTCAAGCGCCGCGTTGAGGAGGAGGACTTTTGCGTTCTTCACAACTTTGGGCATTCCCGGGTTGGCGCGTTCCTTGTCGATGACCATGCCTTCGATGATCCCGGTATCCTCGACTTTACCGCCAACTTTCTTCTGTACGTTCACGTGCCCGATATCCACGGTCCCGTCAGGATCGGCAACCATCGTTACTGCCCGTACAACGATATCGCAGAGCAGCACCTTGTACGCCTCTGCGGCCTTGCCGCTGATCGCCGTTTCTGCGACTTTTTTTAACAGTGCAGTCTCGGTTGGTTTCACGCTGATTGCAATTGCGGAAAGGATTTCCAGCGCTTTTGCCGCAGCCTGCTGGTATCCTTCGGCAATAACGGTCGGGTGGACCTGCTGGCTGATCAGGCTTTCCGCGTTCCTTAAGAGTTCTCCTGCAATGACGACTGCCGTGGTCGTGCCGTCACCAACCTCATCGTCCTGGGTCTTTGCGATCTCGACCATCATCTTTGCTGCAGGATGCTCGATATCCATCTGCTTGAGGATGGTGGCGCCATCATTGGTGATGACGATATCGCCCATGCCGTCGATAAGCATCTTGTCCATCCCTTTTGGCCCGAGCGTCGACCGGACTGCATTTGCCACCGCCTTTGCAGCGGCGATATTGCTGTTCTGGGCTTCCTGCCCCCGGTTCCGTGTCGCTCCCTCCCTCAGAATTATAATAGGCTGTCCGCCAAGCTGTTGTGACATTTCCTTCCTCATTTTTTATTTTCGTTATCGATATTCCGGCAAAGCCGTTCATACTCCCTGTTTCTTACGCATCGCGTGTCCATGGGTCCGGATACTCCGGATTCAGGTGCAGGCCTTTTAGTATCGTGCAACCATCGCCGGAGATTACGCACTCCGGGTACCCTTGTGCGGTTGGTAAGAACGTCATCAGCCCGACCGGGCTGACACGGGAGAATATATCACCATGCCGTGATGGGCTACAATTGCTTCGTGGCATCATATGTCTATCTATGGTACCGGTGATGGCTGGCCATCAGGGTAAGATTGTTGGGACAGGTCGACAGTTCCTCCAAGGTACCGGGACCAGGACCAGACGCACGGGAGAATAATGCCAGAACCATGAAGAGACCCGGGGCACAACGGGGCGGGACCTCTCCCAAGCGGGTGGGGGGTCGGTGCGTCCGGAAAAATTTTGGGGGGCGTATTGGCCGGTGATCCCCCTCCTCCACAGCACCCCGTTCATTTCTCCTCAGGGCAAAGCCGGCATGAACCCAGTAAAAAAAGAATTTACCTGCTCAAGGCCGGCGACTCGTTCATGCCGAGAAACGCGAGTGCGTTCTGCCCGTACTCGACAGGTGCATAATGGGACCCGACATGCGGGAGATCCTTGAACCGCACGAGCCACGACCCATTGATCTGCCCGGCCATCCGGACAGAGACCGGATCAGGTGTCAGGTCGTCTGCGGTACCCACAACGAGCATGACGTCCTTATGGATACCGGAAAGACCGTCATAAGACCCGTTCCACGCGAGGTTTGCCTGGGCTTCCCGCCGGATGCCTTCCGGTGTGGCAGGACTTGCGGCAGCAGCTTCAATAGTCCCGAGCAGTTTTTGGGTCTCGGGAAGCCGGATACTGTAGGCATTGGAGTCCAGCACCAGTTTTCGTACGCGTTCGGGGTGGTCGATTGCGAGCTGCTGGGAGACCGAGGACCCCATGGAGACCCCGTATACATGCATGCTGTCATAGCCGAGAGCAGTCATCAGCCCGGCAGCGTCGTCTGCGTACCGGGAAATAGTTGGTGTCGCATTATTGTCACTGCTGTATCCCATCCCCCGGTGGTCGTAGACATAGACTTGGTATTTCGTTGCAAGGATGGCGATAAAGGTCTCGTTCCAGTCGTTGATAGTAGCGCCGAATCCCTGGATCATCAGGATCGGCTCGCCGGACCCGAATTCCCGGTATCCCAGCGTAACCCCGTTGACCGTTGCATACCGGACGGGTGTTGCGTTGAACGATACGGCCGGATGTTGCTGGGCTGCCTGACATGCGGGCTGGGCGGTGCCGGAGGTACTAGTACACCCTGCCGTAGCGAGGAGGCAGATGGTGACGGTGATTGCCAGGGTTAAAACCTGTGTCCTGTTCATACCAAAATCCTCGTAACCGATGAATCATTATTAAAATACGAATTAACACTCTTTTGGGCTGACCCTGAAAAAAATCTTCTGCTTTTTTTCCGGTAACCGGGAACTGACATACCCGGGATTCTCTCTCGTGCACGCAGAGCACAGGCACTTCTTTGTTCCGGGACCGCTTCCCAAAAAAAATTCCCGGATCACCCGGCAACAAAATTCAGGTACGACAGGTTTTTTAAAAAAAGATATCGGGGACTTTTAGTCCTCATCCGCATCCTCGTTCTCCGGCCACACATACTCATCACTGGCGGGGTCTGGCAGCTCTTCGTACATGTCCCGAAGATCACGGCTGGGATCATGGTCAGGGTTTCCTGGATCCCACCGGTCATCGTAGCTGCCACGCATGCCATGCCCCTCGTAGCCTATACCACCCCGTCGCCCCGTACGGTCTCTTGTGCCTCTTCCCATCAGTCCTCACCTCCATCCGCCATGTACCTGAAAATAAAAATGAATCCCACTCTCAGGATAAAAAGATTTGCAATAACATCAGGAACGGTCCCTGTCGCCCGGTAACGATGCCCCGGCGCCTCGTGCGGGTGCATTCCGGGACGGAAGTTTACAAAACGCCCGATGAATAAAAAGGCCATACCGGAGCATCGTGAGAAGAACTTCCCCGGCCTCATAGTGGCGACCGGTGACTCAAGCGCGGAGATCTGAATGCAGGGGGAGGGGCTGCCGTATCCCGTAAACCCTGCGACACCCGGATCCTTACCAGGACTGCCACACCGGGCTGCCGGAAGATCCGGATCCTGTCCACTTATAAGCTTCGGCGCCGGAATACCAGTGAAAGAACCGGGGGAAGTTACACCCATGGATGACAGGACAACCGCACAAAACGGGATGCAGGACTTAAAAGATCCCGGCTACGAGATCTTCATCCTGGCAGTCTCCCTCCTGTCCGTCATCAACTTCATCATCATCTGGATCCCCGGTCTCGATCCCGATTCCGTCCACGTTATCCAGGTCGTTAACTTCTTTTTGACGATCCCATTCCTTGCGGATTTCCTGTACCGTCTTTTTTCGGCCGGGTCGAAGAGGTACTATTTCTTCCGCGACTGGGGATGGGCCGATCTCCTTGCATGCACCCCCGCCCTGCGTATCCTGCGGCTCTTCCGGGTCTTCAAGGCATACCGGCTCCTCAAAAAGTACGGCGGCCGCAACATCTTTGGACAACTCATACAGCACCGGGCCGAGAGCGTGCTCTTCATCGTCGCCTTCTGCGTCATGCTCGTGATCGAGAGCGGGGCGTTTCTCGTCCTCATGGCCGAGCGGTCAGCAACCAATGCCAACATCCTGACCGCCTCCGATGCAATATGGTGGGTCTACGTCACCATCACGACCGTGGGATACGGTGACCGCTACCCGGTGACCACGGCGGGACGGCTGGTCGGCATCACCGTCATGACCATGGGCGTATGCCTCTTCGGCACCCTTGCGGGGTTCATCGCCAACAAGCTCCTCGCGCCGGCCACTCCCGGTGTTCCTGCAGGCAGCGATGCAGCAGCCGCTAAAAGAAGCGATCTTACGGAGATAAAAGACGCCCTCAGGGAGCAGGGCCGGCAGAATGCGGAGCTGCAGGGCCGGCTGGACCGGATCGAGCAGCAGCTGAACGACCGGTAACCGGAAGGGACGCGATCCCCAAGGCACGGTTCTATCGGCCGGTCCGGGATGACGGTATGATGACAAACGTGCAACCGGATTCTCCCGGCAACGGGAACGAAATCTTTTTTGAACTGCCTGCTCATACCATACATTCCGGACAAAAAATACGGCCTGTGCAGGGCCGGTACTCCCGTTCAAATCATCGGTTCTGTGTGTTTTTACCATGATGAACCCGAAAGAGACCTTAAGCGATGACGACATAACAAAAGGGCTCTCGTATATCATCAGGGACGGGCTCGCCACACAGGCCATGGTCACGCTGACCGGCGGGATCTTCCTTGTTGCATTCGGCCTCCAGCTGGGCGCGTCCAACACGGTAATCGGGCTGCTTGCGGCAATCCCTCCGCTTACCGAGCTGATCCAGATGCCCGCCATCTCGGTTGTAGAAAAGGTCCGCAACCGGCGGCTGGTCTGCGTGAGCGCCTCGATTGTCGCACGACTCTTCTGGCTCGTTATTGCCCTCATACCGTTCCTGTTTGGCCCGGCTGCCGCCGTGCCCGTCCTGATTGCGGCACTTGTCCTGTACGGGAGCGTCTCTGCCATCTCCCACTGCAGCTGGAACTCGTGGATACGCGACCTTGTGCCCGAAGAGATCCTGGGCAGCTTCTTCTCCCGCCGCATGTCCCTGTCCCTTGCCCTCGGGATCGTCCTGTCCCTTGCCGCCGGTGTCCTCATCGATTTCGTCCAGAGGAATACGGCCTTTCCCCCGCTCACTGCCTACTCGGTCATCTTCGTTGGCGGTTTTGTCGCCGGGCTCTTTGGGATCTGGTACATGTCAAGGATCCCCGAACCGTTAATGAAGGAAGCTCCAAAAGTCCCGCTTCTTGGCCAGGTCCGGTCTGCGTTCCGCGATATAAACTTCTCCCGGCTGATCGCCTTTCTGGCAGCATGGAACTTTGCCGTCAACCTCGCCGCCCCGTTTTTTACTGTCTACCTGCTTGTCATGCTCGACTTCGATATCACGGTTGTCATTGCGCTTGCCGTCCTCAGCCAGCTCTCAAGTGTGCTCTCCTATGGCATGTGGGGCCGGATCTCCGACCGGTTCAGCAACAAGTCCGTCCTTAGAGTCTCGGGCCCGCTCTTCATGATCTGCATCCTTGGCTGGACGTTTACGACCATGCCCGCCAAGCACCTGCTGACAATACCGCTTCTTATCGTCCTGCACATCCTGATGGGAGTATCTACGGCAGGGGTCACGCTCGCATCGGCAAACATCGGGCTCAAGCTCGCACCCCATGGCGGCGCAACCGCCTACCTTGCCACGATCAACATCACAAACTCCCTTGCTGCCGGCATCGCACCGGTCATCGGCGGGATGTTTGTCGATTCGTTCAAGGCAACCGAACTCTCGCTCACCCTGAACTGGAAAAGCCCGGGGACAATCTTTGCCATCCAGACGCTGGACTTCCAGTACTGGGACTTTTTCTTTGTCTTTGCGTTTTTAATCGGGATCTACTCGATCCACCGGCTCGCCTATGTCAAAGAGGCCGGGGAGGTGGAGGACCGGATTGTCGTCCGTGAGATGATAGCACAGGTCAGCCGCGAGATGCGCAACCTTTCTACCGTTGGGGGGCTGCGGTACATGCTCAGGTTCCCGGTGCTGGGGATCTCCGGCACCGGAACAGGAAAGGATGAAAAAGGTTCAGGCGATGACGAACGCCCGGTGGAGGAATGACCGTCGTTTAATCCCGGTATCCCGCTGCACATTCGGTGGCGCCTTTTATGAAAAAGAACTACCCGTTCCTGGTCTCCGTCCCTCATGGCGGCACGCGAATCCCGCGAGTCCTGAGAGGAAGGCTCGCCCTCTCTCACCAGGATATCCACTATTACGGTGACCCGGCCACGAGGGATATTTTTAATTTCCGGCACAACGTTGCCGCATACATCGACACACCTGTTTCACGGATGGCAGTCGACCTCAACCGGCCCCCCCTTCCCCTTCCCGGTGTGGACCCGGACGGTATTGTCAAGACCAGGACAATTGACGGCAAGGATGTGTACAGGCCCGGGAAATTTCCCGATATGACCGTAATCCACCGGCTGATGATGGAGCACTATTTCCCGTACCACCAGCGCATTGACGAGCTGATCGACGGCCATGCGGTACAGATCGCGTTCGACTGCCATTCGATGCTGCCGACAGGCTCCTGCAGGCAGAGCGATGCCGGTAAAGGCCGGCCGCTCATCTGTCTCGGGAACAACGGCGACCGGCGCGGCAGGGCAAACAAGGGCAGCATTGCCACGTGCCCGCAGGAGATGGTCCAGGCACTTGCGGGGGCCTTCCGCGAAACGTTCGCGATACAAAAAGAGGTCGCGGTGAACAACCCCTTCTCCGGTGGGTTCATTGGAAACGCCCACTACTGGCGCAAAGGGGTCCCGTGGGTGCAGGTCGAGGTGAACCGGTCCCTGTATGAAGAGGGCGGTCCGGAAGACTGGAAGCATGGCGCACCGGACCCCGTGCGAGTCCGCCGGTTGCGCGAACAGGTGTGGCAGGCACTGACGCTGTTCTGGGACAGGTACCAGTAAGAGGGAAAAAGGAGCAGGGCATACAAAAGAGAAGAACCGTCAAAGGGTACGATATGGCCTGTCATGTTATTTCCAGTCAGGAAACGAAAATTAAGGTTTCCCTGGAAGGATCAAAGAAAAGGTACTTCCTTTTCCGGCCTCGCTTTTTACCTTTATATCACCGCCGAGCAGGTCAGCAAGCCTTTTTGCAATAGGGAGGCCCAGCCCGAGCCTGCCTCACTTCCTGGACAACTGAGTTCCGTCACCAATAAAAAACGGCTTGAACAGGGAGTTTTTGACATCGGCCGTCATTCCGTTACCATTGTCTTTTACCGAAAAACAGGATTGTAATTCATCCTGGCTGCCGGTGATCGTGATCTTCCTTGGGGGAACTGAATACTGGATTGCATTGGTGCAGAATTCCGCAAGTATGTTGTAGAAAAAGTCCGGATCGCTCTCAATAGTCAGGTCTGCAGGAATTGCCACCTCTACCTCAGCGTCACTGCGGATCTTCCTGGCGTTCGGGATCACGTCAACGACACTCTGCGGGGAAAAGCTCCGGTTCTCCGGCCGGATTTCCTCACCTTCCACATTCATGATGCTGTACTCGAGCATCCGGTTCACGATCCGCTCCTCGCGCTTTGCGCTGTCCAGTACCAGGCCCTGGAACCGTGTTCCCTCATCATTCAGCCCGTACTTGTCGGGGAACGCCAGCATCACATCAAGGTACCCAAGGACAAGCTGCAGCGGCGTCCTTAGTTCGTGGGATGCAACATCAATGAAGTCTTTTTTCCGCCGGAGTTCGAGGGTGAGAGCCTCTTCTGCATTTACCCGCGGGGTGATGTCATTCAATACGCCAGTGATTGCTGGTTTCCCAATGAACTGTATCCGTGACCCGTATATCTCGACATGAATGAACGAACCATCTTTTTTATGCCCCGGAACTTGTAGTAATCCGTCTCGATCTCCCCGTTCAGCCTTTTGTTCCCTTTTATATGGATATGGAGGAAATCTTCAGGATGGATCACGTTGACCGGACCGAGTTTCCCGATAAACTCGTTAACTGTATAGCCAAAGATCTCTGCCATCCGCGGGTTTGCATAGACAAACTTTCCGTTCTGGACAGCATACACCCCGACAAATGCCTGCTCTGACAGATCTTTTTCATGCTGGAGTTCCCGTTTTAAGTCCTCTTCTGCATTTACTCTCTCGGTAATGTCACTCAACACACCGGTGACAGCCGGCTTTCCCTGGTGCTGGAATCGTGACCCATAGATCTCAACATAGATGATCCCCCCGTCTTTTTTTACTCCCCGGAACTGGTAATAGTCAGTCTTGATCTCGCCGATAAGCCTCTTTTGGGATTTTTCATAGATATG
>Ga0268276_1001974_pt1 | contig 18509 bp, 21 predicted proteins | sample saktaG_4_FD_190145 | JGI IMG/M metagenome (GOLD analysis project Ga0268276, IMG submission 190145) | Saline water microbial communities from Sakinaw Lake, British Columbia, Canada - sak_2010_1_5_45m | ecosystem: Environmental > Aquatic > Non-marine Saline and Alkaline > Saline ...
CTCGGGCCTAATGGCGGTGGTAAAACAACTCTGCTGAAACTGATTCTTGGACTGGTCAAACCGCAAACCGGAGAGATTACCCTGTTTGGTGGTGAACCATCAGTCAATTGCCACCTGGTCGGTTATGTTCCCCAGTTATTCAATTTTGATTTTGAATTTCCTATTACTGTCCGGGAAGTTGTCCTGATGGGTATCCTCGGTAAACGGCGCTTTCGACGTGGTTATAATAAAACCGAACTTGAACTCAGCAATAAAGTCCTGAAAAAGGTTGGGATGGAGTCCTTTGCAGAGACGTTGATCGGTGATCTGTCCGGCGGACAGCGCCAGCGAATATTTATTGCCAGAGCACTGGCAACGGAACCCAAACTTTTACTACTGGATGAGCCGGTAGCAAATATCGATCAGCAATGGCAGCATTCCATCTATGAACTGCTGAATGGTTTAAATAAAGAGATTGCGATTGTCGTCGTTACTCATGATGTCGGCATTGTGTCAACATACATTGATCAAATCGCCTGTCTGAACCGGACCATGCATTTTCATGGCTCAACTAAAGATGGTATTCCCAAAATATCGGAAATGTACCAATGCCCGTTTGAATTTGTGGGCCATGAAGTTCCTCATCGTTTACTTGGAAAACACAATCATGATTGAAATACTGCAATATGAATTCATGCGGAATGCCCTGCTGGCCGCAGTTCTGGTCAGTATTGCCGGCGGAATTGTCGGTACGATGGTTGTAGTCAAACGGATTGTTTTCATCAGTGGCGGTATTTCCCACACGGCTTTTGGCGGTCTTGGTCTGGGCTATCTTATCGGTGTAAATCCGATCATCACTGCCATTCCTTTCAGTTTACTGTCTGCACTGGGTATCAGTGTCGCCCGGAAGTACACCCGGATCAGTGAGGATTCCGCGATCGGCATCCTATGGTCCGTGGGAATGGCATTGGGAATTTTGTTTGTAGAACTGGCGCCCGGCTATGCGCCCGACCTGATGAGTTATCTGTTCGGATCGATCCTGACCGTAACCACTGCGGATATTTTTATAATGATCGTGCTGGATTTAATCATTGTCGGGTTGGTGTTTTTCTTTTACAGCCAGTTCCAGGCGGTCTGTTTTGACGAAGAATTTGCCGAGATCAGTGGTATATCGGTCAGGTTTTTCTACTCACTCTTGCTCTGTATGGTCGCTCTCAGTGTCATCATTCTGATCAGAGTCGTGGGTATTATTCTGATCATCGCATTGCTGACCATCCCTCCAATCATTGCCCGGCAATTCGTCAAACGACTCAAACCACTCATGCTCTGGTCCGTTATCATTTCTACGGTATTTACAATCGCCGGTTTGTTTTTCAGTTATTTTTTCAATCTGCCATCCGGTGCAACCATCGTGTTGACGCTTACGGTCGTTTTTCTGATCTCGGCAGGAATCAAAAAACTTTCAGTTTCAACCATCTGATTGTATTTACTCGTTTAATAAACCGCATTTTTCTCATTCAAATAAACCAACGGGAGTTCTCATGAAAAAACATTTACAAATCCTGTCCATTCTTTTCATAATCGGAATTTTACTCAGTTCAATGATTATCGCCAAACCGAATGGCGGAATCAGTCCGGAATTGATTCAGAAATTTGAACAACAACTGAAATCAGACGCTAATGACCGGGCCATTATGAATGCTGTTTCCGGTACGGATCTGAATAAACTGACCCTGAACCGGGAACTGGTTAATCGACACAACGATATTTTTTCCATGAAAATAAAAACGGAAGGCATTACCGATCAGAAAAGTACAGGTCGCTGCTGGATGTATGCCGGTTTCAATATCATGCGTCCATCGGTTATCAAAAAGTATAATCTGGCCGCCTTTGAATTTTCACAAAACTATCTCTTTTTCTACGACAAACTGGAAAAAGCCAACCTGTTCCTTGAAAATATGATCTCCACAGCCGATCAGGATTTGAGCGACCGCATGCTGCAAAAATATCTCGAAGCACCGGTGGCGGATGGCGGCTGGTGGAATTATTTTACAGCACTCATCGATAAATACGGCGCCGTGCCGAAAGAGGCTATGGGAGAAACCGTAAACAGTGAAAAATCCCGGAATCTGAACTATATCGTTAATAATCTCCTGCGCAGCGACGCTATTATTCTTCGAAAAATGGTTAATGATAAGGCAAAAACTAAAGACATTCAGGCCAAGAAAGAAGCCATGCTGGCCGATGTCTACCGCCTGTTAGTGTACCATCTTGGCAGACCACCACAGGAGTTTGTCTGGAAATATTGCGATAAAGACGAAAAGATCGTCGAAAAGACCTATACGCCGCAACAGTTTTTCAGCGATGTGGTGGGTGTTGACCTTAGTGAATATGTTGTCATATTCGATCATGCGATGCATCCTTACAACAAATACTATCGGATGGAGTATTGTCGGAATGTCTTCGAAAAACCGAATATGGATTTCATCAACCTGGACATTGCCACCATCAAAGAACTCACCCTGGCAGCTGTTCTTGACAGTATACCGGTCTGGTTCGCTGCGGACGTCGGGCATTACATGGAACGGGATCACGGGATCATGGCTGTAGATATTTTTGATTATGAAACCCTGTTCAACATCGACCTGGCATTATCAAAAAAAGACCGCTTGCTGACCCGCACGGTAACGCCGACTCACGGCATGGTATTTACAGGCGTTGACATCATCGATGAAAAACCGGTAAAATGGCTGGTAGAAAATTCCTGGGGAAAGGATCTGGGAAAAGACGGCCACTGGAGTATGTATGATAACTGGTTTAAGGATTATTTATTGACAATAGTAATACCAAAAGACCGGCTGCCACAGACCATTCAGGACCTGCTGAAAACCAAACCTACGATGCTGTCGCCATGGGACCCGATGGCAGAATTATACTAAACGGAAACCATGCGGATCGCTGTCCTCTCGGATATTCATGGTAACCTTGAAGCCTTTCAGGCGGTTCTGGCTGATATTCACAGCCAGGATATTGATAAAATCGTATCGCTGGGCGATCTGATTGATTATGGCCCTGATTCGGAGATAATCATTCAGGAACATATTCGCCTCAATATAGCCAGTATCCAGGGAAATCATGAAAACGCCCTGATCAATATAGGTATGCTTCAGAGTTTTTCCTCGATCGCATACAATTCAATGAAAATCACCCGAAAACACCTATCCAGGGAAAGTAAAAAGTATATTCAAACGCTTCCGCTTTTTCTAAGTTTTGATCAAATGCGATTTGTTCATGCACTTCCACCGGATTCAGTGACCCGGTACATCGATTTTGTTCCGCCTCATATCCTTGGATATATCGCTGAATCCTATCCCGAACCCATCTGTTTTGTCGGGCATACTCACAAACTCGGATTGTATGAATGTTCACAGAATAAAATACACTTCTTCAGGCCTACTGAGAAACCGATAATCCTGAATTCGGCATTCCGCTATATTATCAATGTCGGCAGTGTCGGCCAACCGAGAGACCGGGATAAGCATGCAAAATACGCCATTTACGATAATACCCTAAATTCCCTGGTAATTCGTCTGATAGATTATGACGCCCAAAAAACCGCTAAAAAAATTCTAAAACTCGGTTATCCCGAGAAAAACGCACAGAGGTTGCTTTAATATGAAAACCGTCCAGTTTCTGATTTTCTTCTCTATATTTTTCAGTGTTTATTTAATGACAAATTATTATATCTATATCCGTGGTCTGCAGGCGTTTACGTTTTCACCGCTGCTTAAAACGATATATGTAAAACTCTTCATTATCCTGGCATTGTCATATATCGCCGGGCGCATCCTGGAACGCATCACAGTCTGCCGGATCGCCGATTTCCTGACCTGGATCGGTTCCTACTGGCTGGCACTGATGGTTTATTTCCTGCTAATGGTCGTCCTGATCGATATTGTCCGGGTTACCGATCATTTTCTGCATTTTCTACCGGCTATTATCCGTGCCAATCCAGCCCAGACCAACTTCATCCTGGGAATGGTCTCAATCGGCATCGTTTTCATTATCGTTGTTGCCGGACGGATCAATGCCGTCAATCCGCGTGTCCGGGAAATCAGTATCGATCTTCCGAAAAAGGTCAACGACGATAAGGATATAACGATTGCCATGGCCAGCGATATTCACCTGGGTGCCGTTGTCAGTCAAAAACAACTGCGGAAAATGATCCGCATGATTGATGAGATCAAACCTGATCTGATCCTCTTTGCCGGGGATGTCATCGACGAAGATCCGGGTTCATTGATCAAGAAAGACCTGGGAAAATGTCTTGAGGAACTACAGGCTCCGCTGGGAGTCTATGCCATTACCGGCAACCATGAGTATATCGGCGGCGTCACGAAAGCGATAAAATATCTTGAAAGTCACAACATTACAATCCTCCGCGATTCTGTGCTGACGCTTCCCAACGGAGTTACACTCATCGGCCGTGAAGACATCGATTCACGCCGGTTCAATGGGAAACAACGGAAAAGTATTTCAGAATTAATAAAAGACGTCGATCCGGGAAACCCCACAATTCTCCTCGATCATCAGCCCTCGAACCTGAACGATGCCATTGATAATAATATCGATCTACAGCTCTCCGGGCATACCCATCACGGGCAAATCTGGCCGTTCAACTACATTACCTCAAAGATTTTCCGGATCAGTTACGGGTATGAAAAAATCCAAAATACACACATCTATGTCTCCTGCGGATTCGGTACATGGGGACCGCCGATCCGGACAAGTTCAAGACCGGAGCTGGTGAAGATAAATCTGACGTTTGATTTTAAATGATGTAGAGGCATAGCATGCTATGCCCCTACTTAACATATTTCAGTCGATATAGACGAGATTATATTATCAGAGACCGCACTCCTTTGCAATGCCGGTTCCATAGCTTTCGTCGGCTTTGTTGAAGTGAGCAATCATTTTGTTTTGAATCTCGACAGGTGCTTTTTTCAGACTACCGGCAATATTCTTAATCAATCGTTTTTGTTCATCCTTTGGCATCAGGCGATAGAGATTGCCCGGTTGGATATAGTCGTCATCGACACCCCGTTTCTGCTCATAACGATCGGCGTCTCCGGAAATTTTCAAGGGCGGTTCCTTATAAGCGGGATCCGCTTTGGGACCACCAAAGCTGTTCGGTTCATAGTTCACCGCCGCGCCGGCGTTACCGTCAAAACGCATCATGCCGTCCCGCTGGTAGGTATTATGAACACCCGAATGGGGACAGTTGATCGGCAGGCGTTCGAAATTGGCGCCCAGGCGATAACGATGGGCGTCAGCATAGGCAAATATCCGCGCCTGCAACATTTTATCGGGTGAAAAAGAGATTCCCGGAACGACATTGGCTGGTGAAAAAGCCGCCTGTTCAACCTCGGCGAAATAGTTTTCAGGATTCCGATTCATTTCCAGCACACCAACTTCAATCAACGGATAATCGGAATGAGGCCAGACCTTGGTCAGGTCAAAAGGATTCCAGCGATAGCTTTCCGCTTCTTTTTCCGGCATGACCTGAATATAAAACGTCCACTGCGGATATTCACCCTTTTCGATGGTTTCAAACAGTTGACGAGTATGATAATCGGCATCTTTTCCGACAATCCGATCCGCCTCCTCCTGCATCATTGTCTGGATTCCCTGCCGGGTTTTGAAATGGAATTTTACCCAAAAGCGTTCGTCCTTTGCATTTAAAAAACTGTAGGTATGGCTGCCATAGCCATTCATGTAGGGAATCCCCCTGGGGATACCACGATCGGAGAACAGGATAGTCACCTGGTGCAATGCTTCCGGAACATTCGACCAGAAATCCCACCACGCCGTCTCATTTCTGAGATTTGTTTGGGGATCCCGTTTCTGAGTATGGATGAAGTCAGGAAATTTAATAGCGTCACGAATGAAAAACACCGGCGTATTATTTCCAACCATATCCCAGTTGCCCTCTTCCGTATAGAATTTCAGGGCAAATCCACGGACATCCCGAACCGTATCGGCTGATCCCTTCTCACCGGCGACGGTGGAAAAACGACCGAATACATCGGTTTTTTTGCCTACCCCGGAAAAGATTTTTGCTTTGGAATAATGGGTAATATCATGCGTCACCGTAAAGCTTCCATGAGCTCCGGCAGCTTTGGCATGGACAACCCGTTCGGCAATCCGTTCACGATTGAAATGGGCTAGTTTTTCAAGCAGGTAATGATCCTGCAACAGCGTCGGTCCCCGTTCTCCGGCTGTTAAAGAAGTTTGATTATCCGATACCGGAATTCCTGCTGCAGTGGTTAATTTTTTTTCTTTCATATTAGTTCCTCCCTGATTCGTATATATCATGTTATAGGACTGAAAGCACAAATGCAAGCGGGCGAACCATTTTTATTAGTTTACTTTCTTTGGGTCCCATGTAGCCGTGGCCGGGATTCAAAGAACCACCCCTTGATCACCTCCTATATCAGGAGGGGAATTAAACAAAATTACAATCTTGTATCCACCCACTATTTCAGGAGTGGACTTGAAATAAATGACACCCATTGGCTCCTCCTCCTTTTTAATGAGGGGGATGCTTATCGCTTGCTATATCGACTGGCGCCTATTTATCCCGGCAATTTTTTGAATTCATTCAGGATTTCCGGGGAACCGGAGAAACAGAGTTTGGCAATTTTACGAAATTTGGCAACGGTGCGCCGGAGCTCTTTCAAAGCACCATCCCGGGCAGCCATGGCGGATACCTTTTCCCGCTTGATGGTCTCCTGCTCGCTGTCGATTGCCTGCAGCCGGGGAGAAATTTCCGTCAGGACAGTCAGATCGGCCTCTTTGATTCCCCGGGTGGCCAATTCCGCCAATCGGCGGACAGCCACTTCATGAATGTAATTCAATTCGGTGACCAGACCCGCCACGGAATGAGGAATATTGATACCGATGTGAAAATCCTTCAGGATCCCGGGATCGTTCAAATAGACCACATTCGCTGCGTTGCGAATCTTACGGATAGCCGATTCGGCAGACTCGATCAGGGCGTTTTGGGCCCCTGTCTTTTCCCGCAGTTTGTTGCCCTGCTCTTTATGCGCCGCATCGGCATCGATCAGCACGGGAACCAGCGCCTGCATAGCGCTGATCTCTTCCGGCGTCACGCCAAATTCCGCCAGTTGCACGGCGTATTTCTGAACCACATTCAGAAGTACGTTCGCATCTTGAACCATTGCATTTACCTGTACAGCCATAGTAAACTCCTTTTTTTTTGTTAACGATTGACTCTATCCACCATAGTGCCCATCCCGTAGAACATTGCCCCCAACCGCCGGTAAAAGGATTCATACAGTATACCTGTACACAGGTTTTTTCAGCGTTTTTGCGGAAATGGTCTGTCGAAATGGCCCACCCCAGGATTTTTGGGTTCCACCGGGCCATCGGAATGGTCCTCCGGGCGGTTTGTTCGTTCCACCGGGTCATCGAAATGAAGCACCGGACAAAAAGTATATTCCACCGTAATATTGTTTTACTCCATCGGGTAATCATAATATTACACCGAAATATCGTTACGCTCCACCGACTTATCGGCATATTACTGCATTATACCGTCTTGTCCCTTCTTGCCGTCGAAACCTGGTTTTCACGGTGTCGAATGGAGTTCCGATCCACCGGTTTTTTATTTCCGGCCATCGGAATGGTCCCCCGGAAGAGTCGTCGTTGCCTTTGCGCAGGTGAACCGACTGTTTCCATCATCCGCTATCATTGTCAAAGAACTGAATCGGCCTAAGCAGAGTTTTTTAGCCGATAACCATCATTTTGGTGGTTTTATTTATGAAATATTTTTGTAAATGTCAAGGATTTTTTGCGTCAGCGATCGGCCTGGCAGCGCAGAAACCGGAGAATGTGAAATCAAAATCTGAAAATTATGCAGTAAATATACAAATGGAGAGCCGGGCAATTATATATCCAAAAGTACCGGAAATAAAATAGTTTAAGTTTTCTTCATATATCGGTGCCGGTAAAAAGCGCACAAAAATTCTCGCAATCCTCCAACGACGATTCATCCTCCAACATGAGGGTCGGCTGAATACCATTGTTGTATGCGTAAATATTTTAACAAAGCGATGTTAATGCTAGGCTTTATTTTTTCCTCTTTCATAGGCTTGCCAATCATTCCCACTAGTTTCATTATGGCCATTGTCATAGGTATTATAAAGACCTATATAATAAGATTCCAATTCATTCAATTTATTCGGTGGGACATTTTCTTCTAATATTTTCCAAGTGGCATAAGATGCACCATTCTTAAAAGGCCCACTCCTATTATTTCTATGTTCCTTCCAACGGGATTCGGGATTACCTGTTGTTTGGCCTATATATGGTTTTTTTTCAATCGTATCTATTCCAATATATATACAAGCAAGTTTTAGATTTTTTTTTATTTTTTTTTGTGAGGATGGTGTCATCCGTTCTAGCTCTTTATTTTGCATTTTAATGCGAGCTTCCCCTGAAATTTTTAATGGTACTATTCCATAGGCATTTTCAGGAGCAAATCGAGAATAGTAATTCGCAGCAATATGTTGAAATTTTTCATATAGATAAATTTTTTCAGAATTAATATCTTGTTTTCCAAAAATATCCTTTAAAACAATTGCTCTTTTCCAACATAGTCTAAATAATGCTGCATCTGGATTCTTGGGGGATTTTGGTACAAAGGGACGAGTTTCTTCAATAAATTTTTCAAATAATTGAAGCAACCTTTGATTTTCAGCTTTCTCAGCCAATCGCCTTTCTTTTACTTTTTTTATTGCTCTTATTATAAAATTCATTTTTAATTAGTCATTAAAAATATATCTTAAATCATATAAGGGCAAGTACGCGATTGTTAGGCATCTTTTAATTTTGCTTCTTTTAAAGATTTTTTAATATCAACTGAAGATCGAATACCTATTATCAATTCCATATGATTACGCCAATGACCGTATGAACTATCAATTTGAGCCATAAATTCTTCTATAGGTATTTCTTTTCTAGCTTCAGATGAATATTTCTTTCTAAGTTCATCATACAAAGCCAAATTAGACATTGCTCCTTGTTCAAGCCCCTTTAGAATCCACCATAGAGGCTTTCTTTTTAATCTTTCAATTATAGCCCAAACAAATGAGATTAACGCAACTAAAAGTGATATTAGGTTTATACAATCAATTGTCATTTCTCCTCCACAATTCTTTGCACTTTTTCCAAAATAGTCATTAGATCTTTTTGTTCATTTTCTGGTAAAAGGAAAATTGCTTTTTTATTCAATTCTTGCATTATTCCAATCTCTTTTTCATTTAATGCATCGTATCCCCCTTTGTTAAAACGAGACTGTAAATCAATGAGAATTTTATTTTCATCTGAGGGCAATAATGAAATAGCTTTTTGGGATAATATATTTAAAAGATTAATTTCATTTTCACTAAGTTCAGGAAATATTTCATAGATAGAATCTACTAACTGGTTACTTTCGATAGGATGTTGTTTTATTTGTTCCGGTAAATTAGGTTTACGATTAAATGATTCCGTCCAGCTACTCGTTCCAGGAGGTGGAGGTCCAGTGAACACTTTTAAAATAACAATAAATATAAATACAATCACAATAATGATTATAGTTCTGGTATTAATCTTTTTTTTCTCACCAAGTAAACTCATCTTTTTATTCTCCTCTATTTACATGCCTAACAACGCTCAGCCACGCTGGATGGAAAAGCGCAATCCATTTGTTTATTCTCAAATCTTTCAAAATACTCTCAAATCTCACGTTTGCCGAGCAGCTCTATGCGTTGGCTAGCGGATGGTTAGACAATCTTTTATGGAAATAATTGATTGATTGTTTTTTCAATATATTTATGAGTTGATTTTGAAATATATATAAGTATTATGGATAAAATTATATTTGTAATTATTAAATATAGAGCAATTTCTTCTTCCCAATAAAAGTATAAATAAATAAGTGGTGCTATAGATAATAATAAAGATGTTGCTAATGACGCACCAAAGGTCTCCATACATCCTTGACGTTCAAAAAAATTTACTGCATATTCATCGTAAACTGATTTAATACCATTCATAAGCTCTATCTGACTAGTAAATGTTTTAGGTATTTTAATCTTTATCGGAGCGATTTTAAGGATCATAGCTATATGGAAGATTATTAGACCAGTAAAATAGGATAATAGTACAAACAAAATAAATCGATAAAGATTTGAAAAAAATAATTCTAAAAATCCCTTAAAAGTTTTTAAATCTGATATATATAGAAAATAAATAAATATACCACCGCTAAAAATATGTATTATATCTCTAAGAATAAAATGATTGTAAAGACTTGAAAACATATTATCTGTTTTAATCATTTCCAACTCCTTTTGTTATGTCTAACGGACGACACATCACCAACAGCGAATGTAATTTTGTTGTCCTTTCAATATTTCAAAAACGCTTCGTAAACTTGAAAAATCATCAATCAGAAAACAGCTTTCGCTGTTGGGTATGCGATTGTTAGGCATCTTTTAATTTTGCTTCTTTTGAAGAATTTTTAATATCAACTGAGGAGCGAATACCTTTTATCAATTCATGATGACTGTTCCAATGGCCAAAGGAATTGTTAATTTGAACTAAGAATTCTTCTAATGGTATCTCTTTTCTGTCCTCTGATGCATACTTTTTTCTAAAATTGTCATATAACGACATATTGGACATTGCTCCTTGCTCAAGTCCCTTTAAAGTCCACCAAAGAGGCATTCTTCTTGATCTTTCAATTAAAGCCCAAACAAATGAGACAATAGCCAACAGAACTGATATTAAATCTATCCAATTGATTGTCATGATTCCTCCTTTATTTGCATATCATTCTGGATGCCTGTTAATCATTGTTTACCTAAAAACCAGATAACAATGGATATAATAGGAGTTATAGCAATGGAAGTAATCAGCCCAAAGAAGTACAGAAGATTTCCTTTGATTCCTTGACCGTTCCGCCCTCCTCTTTCGATTAGGTGCGAGATAAATAGTGAAAATAATCCAGCAAGTAGCACACCGTACCAATGAACATGTAAGAATCCCCATATAATAAGTGAAAATGAACATAGGCTACCTATTATACAACCTGACATTATGATCACCCACAAGAAGGAACCTCTTTTTGGTGTCCACAATAAATGTTTCCCGTAGTCCTGCGAATAAATGGCCTTAATTTGCCCCTGACACAAAAACGACATCATTAACGAAAAAAGAAAAAGTGTTAAAGATAGCATGCTCCTATTCTCCTTAAATGCCTAACATTTAAGTATAAGGCGATTTTGCCTGTCTGCGTGTTCCGCACAGGCAGGCCTGATCCCGATATTGAACAGTAAAACAGGCAAATCTGCTTGCATTCAATATTTACGATAGTATATTCTATACGGATCATGGAATGTATAATAAAACAGAAAGAAAGCAATGTCAAGTAGAATTCTTCCTGTCTACCGTCCGTTCTCCATAGAACTACGAATGATGAATTAGCACACGACAGGTAGAAATGAAGTACGTGATGTGATGCAGAGACGGCGTTATTCAATCCGTACCGAACGCAGCTATCGCGATTGGATAAAACGCTTTGTGCTTCACTTCAACATGAATTCCCGCGGCGATCTGTGCGATGGCGAGAAGAAGATTGAGACATTCCCGACCTTTCTTGCGCGTGAGAAGAAAGTGGCGCCCTCCACGCAGAACCAGCCGCTCCATGAAACCAGGATAGTTTTGTTGTGTCTTGCGGGAATAGCGCCGCAAACGCATCAGCGTTAACATCTTCTCACTTAATTGACCCATGATGATTGCCTCCTCTTTTAATACTACTTAATAGTATCAGGAGATTAAATCATCTTGTCAACTCAAGAATCATTCGACTTGATCTGTGAACTCAATTGTCAAAAAACACTTATATGACTACCGCGAAGCGGTTTAGTGCAACATATGTTTATACTTCACATTCATGCTTAAAACAGGTTTCTCGATAGACAAACTTTTCTCAATTTTCAGATTTTCAAACCAATCTCCGCACGCAGAATTCATTCCTTTTCCAATGCTTTATATGTTCGTGCCTTTGTAATTATAAATGTTAATTGTATTAATAGCAACAGGATTTTATCCGGGTACCCCTTATTTCCCGAACACTTGCGGCCCTGTTTGTAGGGATTGTGCCCGGGCGCTTCTTTTACAGTACTTTTACAATTTCCAATCCAAATATTTCGTAGAATAGTTTTGTATTTTCGATGATGTATTGATTGTTGAAGATTGAATTGGGAGCTTAAAATGTTTGGAAATATGCCGGAATTGAACATCGGTCATCTGCGAGCGAAAACGTCCATTATCCAGGGCGGAATGGGGGTTGGGATTTCACTGTCCGGTCTGGCGTCGGCGGTTGCCAATGAAGGCGGTATCGGCATTATTGCCGCCGTGGGCATTGGTATGAACGGCGGTAAAATAAGCGGAGATTTTAGCGAAGCCAACGCCGAAGCGCTGCGCCAGGAGATCCGGACCGCCCGTTCGAAAACCGACGGATTGATCGGCGTCAATGTGATGATCGCATTAACCGACGCAAATCGCTTGCTGGAAGTATCCGTTGAAGAAGAGGTAGATGTGGCGATTATGGGCGCAGGCCTGCCGTTGAAGTTACCCGATACTATCGTTGAAAAAGGTTTAAAAAATATCCATACCCGGTTCATCCCCATTGTTTCATCCGGCCGGGCGGCGGAATTGATATTCAATCACTGGGCTAAAAAATATTCTCATATTCCCGATGCGGTGATTGTGGAAGGCCCATTGGCCGGCGGACATCTTGGCTTTAAGGCCGCGGAACTGACTCAGGCATCCAACACCCTTGAAAACCTGGTATCCGACGTCATCAGCGCTGTAAAGCCCTTTGAACAGCAGTTTAAGCAACCGATACCGGTGATTGCCGCTGGTGGCATTTACACTGGCGGTGACATTCACAAATTCCTCCAACTCGGCGCCAGCGGTGTGCAAATGGCAACACGCTTTGTCACAACCCATGAGTGTGACGCGGACATCCGTTTCAAAGAAATGTATTTGGACTGCCGGGAATCCGACCTGCGGATCATTGATAGCCCGGTTGGGTTACCGGGGCGCGCTATTAACAATCCCTTCCTGGAATCCGTATCGGCGGGCGAGAAAAAACCTTTTAAATGTCCCTGGAAATGCCTGCGAACCTGCAATTTCGAGAAGGTACCGTATTGTATTGCCAAAGCGCTGATTTTTGCCCAAAAGGGAAAGTTTCACTACGGTTTTGCGTTTGCCGGCTCGAATGCCTGGCGAGCGGATAAAATTATTTCCGTACAGGAATTAATGGACACTATCAAAAAAGAATACCAGTGTGAGTCACGAACTATGAGATTGGATAATGCTCAGACACAGCCCAATTTTGTATATGATTACATATAATGAGTGCAATCAGTTCTCTACTATTCCATTTAAAAAAACCCACGATAACTTCGTGGGTTTTTCATACGTTTATTTCCTCAGTACCGTAATTTCTTTTTCTTTAAACCAGTATTTATCAATTTTAATTGAGCAAAATTATCAATTAAGAAATCTGCAAATCGCATAAATCCCAAATCCGTAAAATGAACACCGTCTACGGTTGCTTCATGATCGATTCCAAGGGAATTTTGTGTGTCGATAATATAGATATGACGATATCCGGAATCGATTAACGCAGCTATTTCACTTTGTAATACCTGATTCTTCTACTGGTTGAATTTGACGAGTCTGAATTGTATTAAATTTTTCATCAACAAATAATAACTGGTCATCCGTTCTGACAATATACCGTACTAAGGATTCATCATTTTCGAATTTGGTAACCGGTATAACTGCGATTGGATTCTCAATATTTGACTGTACTTCTTCCAGTTTGAATGTCGATTTTTCACTTTGTGATAAAGCCAGCGAATTACAAATAGTGATAATTAAGAATAGCCACACCGAAATTAAAATTTTACTCATGTTCATCGTATTTCCCTTTTTCATGATGATATACACTGAAAATACACTTTATAATTACTATTGTCTTTAACCTTTAAAGATTATCCTTGTCACGATACTCCACGGCTTAACAGAATCAGCCGGATTCGTTACACCAGAGTGGATGTAACGATAAAAAACATTTACTTCGTCATCGCCTGACGTAGCGCCTGTCGCCAGCCACTCAGATATTGTTCACGAACATCTGTTTTCATCCCCGGCTCAAAGCGGCGATCGATTTTCTTCAATTTTAACAGTTCATCGATGTCTGTCCAGAATCCGCATATCAATCCGGCTAAATATGCCGCACCCAACGCCGTGGATTCCGTCACCGCCGGACGCAGAACCGGCCGGTCCAGGATATCTGCCTGGAATTGCATCAGGAAGTTATTTACCACCGCGCCGCCATCCACGACCAGTTCATGGATCGCGATTCCGGCTTCCGATTCCATCAGATTCAGGACATCAACACTCTGGTAAGCGATGGATTCCAGTGCCGCCCGGATGATATGGTTCCGGTTCGCTCCTCTGGTCAAACCGGATATAATGCCCCGGGCTTCCATATCCCAGTGCGGCGCGCCAAGCCCCACAAAGGCCGGAACGATATAGAGGCCGTTATTATCGGGAACCTTCAGCGCGGCGGCTTCGCTGTCGGCGGCAGTTTCGATCAGTTGCAGCTCATCCCGCAGCCACTGAATCACCGCTCCGGCAATAAAAATCGAACCTTCGAAGGCATAGCAGGGCTGACCCTGCTTATTGATCGCCAATGTTGTCAGCAAGCCTTTTTCTGAAAGTTGGAATTTGTCCCCGATATTCAGCATGGCAAAGCAGCCGGTCCCATAGGTATTTTTGACACTGCCTCGTTCCACGCAGCCCTGACCAAAGAGCGCCGCCTGCTGATCGCCGGCCACGCCGCAAATCGGCACATCTTTCAGGCAATCGATCGTTTCAACTTTTCCATAATCGTCCATGGAATTTTTTACTTCCGGTAGCATTGATATGGGTACACCAACAATATCACAGAGAGTTTTATCCCAAATTTTATCAACAACATTGAAAATCAACGTCCGGGAAGCGTTGGTGTAATCGGTGGCGTGAACTTTTCCCTTTGTCAGGTTCCAGACCAGCCAGGTATCAATTGTTCCAAACAGCAGGTTTTCGGTGGATTGATTATCCAGCCGATCCAGGATCCATTTGATTTTCGTTCCGCTGAAGTAGGCGTCCATCGGCAGCCCGGTTTTGGATTTGAAAATGGCGCTGTATTGACATAAATCCCGGCACATTTTCGCCGTTCGCCGGCATTGCCAGACAATCGCGTTATGGACCGGTTTCCCCGTTGTTTTATCCCATACAACTGTAGTTTCCCGCTGATTCGTTATTCCAACCGCCGCGATTTGACCTTGATATTTGCGACACAATTCAGTCACTGTATCAATAACCGTCTGCCAAATTTCCATGGGATTGTGTTCCACCCATCCGGGTTTCGGGTAATACTGGGTGAATTCCTTATAGCGGGAATCGACGATTTGACCTTTTTGGTCAAACAAAATCGAGCGGGTGCCAGTGGTTCCCTGATCGATGGCAAGAATAAGCATAAATGACTTCCTCTTAACTCACGTTAATCATTACCCATTTGCCGCAATGCCTGAGCGATATTCAATGAATTATCGCCGATACTCTCAAAGCACTGCACCATGTCCATAAAAAGAAGTTCGGCGCGGACATTGGAACCCTTTTGCAGTCGTTTTCGAGCCGCTTTACTCAGAGAATAGCGCAGAGTGTTGACCTGATTCTCCAGCGTATAGGCGTTTTCCAGTTCATAACTGTCAAACTTTTTGGTCAGATGGTTTTTAAACATCTCGATGAAATCTCTGATGAGATTTGTATATTGTAAAAGTTCCTCCTCGGCTTTCGAATCAAATTCAATCGATTTATCGGTCTTCCGTTTTATCAGAATAACCAGATTATAAATCGAATCGCCGATACTCTCCAGTTCGTGGACCACCCGCATCATCGCATTAACTACCTTGACATTTTTTTCCGATAGATCATCCTGGTAACAGTTCACCAGATATTTTGAAATCTCCTCCTGCATCTGATCGGAGAGTTCCTCAAGTTCTTTAATCTCATCTACAATATCAGGGATTTTGTTTTTTGGCTGCAACAAGGCGCCGAGAGCCGTTTTATACATCTTTTCAATGACATCGCCCATGCGGTTTACTTCGGCTCTGGCGTTCAAAATATTCAACTGGGCTGAATCCTGGGCGCCGACGCTTAAGTATTGCAGTTGATAATGTCGATATTTATCAATATCCGTGGGCTTTACAAATTTTTCAATGTACTGAGCATATTTTCCTAAAAAGGGTAAAAACAGCAGCGTGTTGGTAAAATTGAAAATCGTATGAAACAATGACAGGTTCAAGGGCAGGTTTGACTGCAAGGCACTGTCCCACGGCGCCACCCACAGTACAAAATTGCAGAAATACCGGAAGATAAACGCCATCCAGATAACGCCAATTAAGTTAAAGAAAAAATGAGACCGGGCCGCCCGTCTGGCATTTACACCCGTCCCGATAGATACCAGAAATACCTTGATCGTAGTTCCGATATTTTCACCCAGGCAGATCGCAGCAGCCGATTCAAAATTGATGTAGCCTTTGAACGCCAGAGTCACCGTAATTGCCATTGCAGCGCTCGATGATTCCAGAAGTACAGTCAGGATTGTCCCGACACAAACAAATATGACAAACGAGGGAAAACCCAGGTTTGAATATTTTTCCAGAAAGAAAAGCGCTTCCTCATTGATGTCGGGAACCGAATTTTTCAGAAAGCCCAATCCCAGGAACAGAAGCCCGAATCCAACCAGCATCTCCCCGTAATCCCGGCGTTTCCTGTGTTTACTTAACAAAAAGGGAAAACCAATTCCAACAATCGGCAATGCAAATGCCGTCACATCGATTTTAAATCCAAGGAACGACACAATCCAGGTCGTCACCGTCGTACCGATGTTGGCGCCCATGATTACACCAATCGCCTGGGTCAGTTTCAGAAGCCCTGCGTTGGCAAATCCAACCACCATGACTGTCGTGGCTGACGACGATTGGATAATACCGGTAACCAGCAAGCCGGTAAAAACGGCCACAACCCGGTTTCTGGTCATATAATTGATAACGGCTTGCAGGCGATCACCGGCGACTTTTTGAATTCCCTCGCTCATGATCCGCATTCCGAAGAGAAATACGCCAACAGAACCGATAAATCGTAATGCTAATCCAATCATTATTATCCCATATTTCTAAACATTAAGGAATTATTTTTAACAAACTATTCAATCATGTTTTTTATATATGACTGTTTAACCAGTCTCTGATATCATTAAAAACCTGTTGTTTTTCCGGATCGTTATGAATTTCATGATAAAAGCCATTATACAATTTCAAGGTTTTTTCCACTGAACTGACCGCATCAAACAGCTCCTGGCTGCCGCTGGGATCGGTCATTTTATCGCAGGAGCCGTGCATGATCAGAATCGGCAGTGTGATCGTTTCCATCTGAACCTGAATCCGGTTCATCGCGGTAATCAGTTCCATTCCGGTCCGCGCCGGAACACCTCCCCGATAATTCAGCGGGTCTTCATCATAATCCTTTACAACTCTCGGGTCCCGTGAGATCGACGCCGAATTCAGCTTTGTGGTTTTCATACGCGGAGCATATTTGCCGATGATTGACGACATTTTGACAAGCAGAGGAGAGATATCATCACCAACTTTAATAAGCACACCACTCACGAGTAATCCCTGAAATTCCGTCTTGCGGGTAATGACATAAAGCGTTGAAATTGTGGCGCCCATGCTGTGTCCGTAGAGAAATACGGGAGTGCCGGAATGACGTTCCTGCACCCGTTTACAGAAAATGTCCAGGTCACGCAGATGCTCATCGAAGGAATTCACATAGGACCTGCGTCCGTCGGATTTTCCATGTCCCCGAAGATCATATGTCTCAATTCCAATTCCATTTGCTGTGATAAACTCCGCTACATGTGCATAGCGGCTGCTGTGTTCACCCAATCCATGAACGAGTAATACGACTGCCTTGCGCTCACCCTCCGGCATCCACGCCTGCTCGAATAGCATCCGGCCGTCACAGCCCTGAAATAAACCATGATTATAATTCATACTGAAGTCCTATTTTGTTTCCTTAGCTTCCTGCAATACGGTAGTGACCGATTTTACCATTCCGGCAATATCCGAAAGGTTTGTCGGTATGATTACGGTATTATTCGTCTTTGCCAGGTTGCCGAATTCACTGACATACTGCTCGGCAATTTTCAGGTTTACCGCATTCATTCCGCCTTTTTCATTGATGGCTTTGGCAATTTCCCGCAATCCCTCAGCAGTAGCGATGGCGACTTTGCGGATTTCCTGGGCCCGGCCTTCGGCCTCATTGATGCAGATCGG
>Ga0268276_1001975_pt1 | contig 18507 bp, 12 predicted proteins | sample saktaG_4_FD_190145 | JGI IMG/M metagenome (GOLD analysis project Ga0268276, IMG submission 190145) | Saline water microbial communities from Sakinaw Lake, British Columbia, Canada - sak_2010_1_5_45m | ecosystem: Environmental > Aquatic > Non-marine Saline and Alkaline > Saline ...
AGAATATTCCGCTTGATACAGGGCGTCCCGGCTATAATCCACAAAACTTTCAATCCCATCCAGGAAGCGGACCGCGGATTGTTCACGCTGTGTTCCGGATATTTTTTCGTCGGATTCGATATACTCTTTTTCCAGGCTGTTATTCAAGTTAGTCAAAAAGGGCAGCAGGTTGGGGTCCTCGAACATCTCCCGGATATTTTTCAGGTCCTCGGGCTTAACCAGCATCAAACCATGATCCTGCATAAAGTCGACCGGTTGCTTGATGTCCACCCGATCAATGTAGCGGGAGATCGCCGGGATCTTCTTTTGCTCGACTTTCAGCGTAGCGCTGCGATGTTCCCGGCGGACATCTTCAGAGCCGCTGCTATCGATCCAGGATTCCAGGTTCGCCAGCATAGGCTTAACATGCTCGGCGAACGCGATCATATCCACCATTTTGCCTTCGACGGGAATGATGATGCTCGAAGCGCCGTTGAATTCTTTGAAAATATAATTGAATTCGGCTACCATGGGATCGTCACCGGGCAGAATTTCCGTTAAACTCATGCTCATCTCCAATTTCGCGGAAAGAGCCCCGAAGACCAGAGTCAGGATCACGACTGCCAACAGCATCCACCATGTTTTTTCCGCTGCCAGTTTTGCGATCAATGTTAAAAATTTTTGTCTCATATTTCACTCCATATATTTTTTGAGCAAGATATTTCCGGTCTGGGTTAATTCTTCAAATCCTGATTAGAAATAGGCCCGGACGCGAAAACGGATCCCGAGATTTTGATAGCCGAATTCATCGTTCCTATCCCCCACAAAGCAGCTGCCCAATAGACTCAACTCCACGTCCTGATATATTCGATAGGTCAGTTGCGGGGCGACAACCGCACTGCGGTCATCCAGGTTTATGATTCCGAAAAGGCTGAAATCCAGTAAGTCGCCCAGGGGGTACATGGCCAGAGCGAAGAGGTAATTCCGATTAATACTTTTGCGCTCGCCGCTGTAATAGAAGAGATAATCGTCCAGGGTTGTTTGATTTTCGCGAGCACCCAAATCGTTGTGGTAGAATTCAGCCAGGAGATAGAGAGAATTTTCAAGCGTATAATCCGTACCGAGAACATATTCATATTTCAAATGATCATTAGCATAGTTCAGGCGATGAACCGCCACTTCGCTACGAATCCCCCACCCAAAGAGTTCTCCTTCGAGATTGAAGCCGTAAAGATCGTGCGTTTGGATTTTAGCGCCGAACAGTCCTGTTTGAGAATATTGACTGCGTCCGTACAATGCCGACAGATCATATTGCCCGCTCCCGATTTTTATCTGGTAATATTGGACGGTTTCGTCCCAGGTTTGCCGGGGCTGCAGGATTCCGGTCACAGTCAGCCGGTTCGCCAGTGGAATCGACAAACGCAGGGCGGAAATGCCGGTGTTCTCGTAAGTAGGATCCATTATATCTTTGAGATTAAAGATATCCGTCGGATTCCAGGCGTAGCCAACCCCGGGAGCAATCTGTTGCTTGCCAAGCGTCAGATCGAAGTACTTGTGGTGAAATTCCAGGAACATGTTATCGATGAAAAGCGTATCTCGTAAACTGTAAGGAATTTCGGTCAGCGTATCCAGTCCCGAACCGTCGGCCGAAGGCAACACGGGACGGAATTTTGCATCGAGAAAATCGAGAAAATTCAGTTCGGTTTGGCCATTGAAGCGTTTACATACGATGTCGGCGCTGATACGGATATTATCCGAAGGGCTCGTATCCATATCCAGGCGCAGCTTGTTGTAGCCGAAATACAGAGATGCGCCGCGTAACTGGCCCAAGTCGCCCTCGCCCTCATAATAGCCAAACCAATCGGGCCCGGCAAAAAGGGTGGAAACGAGGAGAAAGATGATTAACAGTCGTTTCATTGCGGCTTCACTCCGTTTATTTTTTCAGGTTGCGTTCGGTGAAGAAATCCTTCTCGAAACTAACATTGTAAGTGATGTTGATGTATTTCATTTCGGATTCGGTCTGGTCCAGGTGGTTGCGCATCACCATTTTCATCGGTGTGAGGACGCCGTCGATAGTCTGGATGTCTTCGAGTAGCAACGATTTCAGGAAAACGTTATTTTCGTCGTAATAGTCGATTTGCAGCGGAAAAAAATCGGAGCTGCGCACGAAACAGATCATCTTTTTATAGGAAACTCCGGCGGATTTCGACTGAAGTTCCAGTTTGAAGCAGCGTTCCATGTTGATTTTTTCAAAGCCTTTCAAAACCGGTGTAAAGTCATTTTTCCAGCTGTCGCCGGAGCCCATATCCTCATAGGTGAAATCCGATCCTTCGAATTTTTGCTTTTTGGCGTGGGAGGCTAGCTTCCGCACCCGGTCGGTGCGCCGGTTGTACATCCAGATATTATCCGAATAATCGGTCATCAGGAGAGCATTGCCCTTAACCCGGGAAGGCTCGAGATAACGCATCAGGGAGTTTTCACCGTGGTTTCCCATAAATGTGTCGTATTTGAACGTGCGTTTCTCTCCCGATGTCGTAACAATCGTTTGTTCCATGACTCCTTGGGCGTTTTCGGGGTTCATGTGGGCGATAACTTTATCAAGTATCTGCGGGCCGCCCGGGTCCTGGGCAAACAATACCGATTCGCAGAGCAGGAATAAGAGGAATAGTCGTTGCATATCATTCTCCTTCCGTTGGAACTGGCTTAAGTATACCGCGTAAAAATATTTCCCTGGTCAATTCCTGTAATTTCTTTTTATCGTAATGCTCGCGATTGATGAAGTAATGCAGGCTGATGCCGTCCAGTGCGCCGAATAAAATAAAAGTCACGTGCTCAGGATCGAGCGACCGGAACACGCCCGCCCGGACCCCCTCCTCTACAAAAGGCTTAAAGGCCGCGTACAGATCCCGCAGAATTTTACCGAATGATAACTTCTTCGTTCCCCTGAACTCATCCCGGAAGCCCTGCATAAAGATTTCCAGAAGAATCAACCATTCCGAATTTTGTTGCTGATCGAGCTGTTGATCGAGTAGATCGTAGGTATAATCGAACATCATTTCGATTTTCCGAACTGGATCGACGGGAACGGTGAACAATTGCGCGTAACCCGCCATCATTTTCTCAAAAAAGTCCGCAAATACAGCCGCGAAAATATCCTCTTTACTGCCGAAGTACTCATAGATCGTACCCTTGCCGATGCCGGCCTTCTCGGCAATTTTGGCGATTTTACCGTTGCTGACGCCATCGTGCGCGAAGACTTCAATCGCGGCGGCGATGATGCGCTTCCGTTTTTCTTCGTCTTTGGGTAATGCTGCCATCGGTAGACTCCTTTTTGATCATGACCGACCAGTCGGTCATCCATATTTTACATTGCTTTCCAGCATTACGCAAGTGTTTTTTTGCTGCGTGAGAATTTAAATTACTAAAACTGCAGGCTGAAAGTGGTTTCCCGATGGGGGCTGGATTGTACACCGATGGAACCGCCATGCAACAGCATAATCTGGCGCGAGATACTTAATCCGATTCCGGTGCCTTCTTCTTTCGTGGTGTAAAACGGGATGAATATCTTATCGATGAATTCGGGCGAAATACCCGGACCGTTATCGGTAACCCGAATTACCGTTGCTCCGTCATTGCTGGCAAAACCCTTCAGGGTAATTTCTCCATTGGGCGTATTATTCAAGGCCTGGATCGCGTTTTTGATCAGGTTGATCAGGATTTGCATTACCAGTTTTTCATCGGCCAGTAACGGCAGGTTTTCATCCTGTAATTCGGCGCCCAGCTGGATATGGCATTTATCGACCTCACTTTGCATAAGCAACATCGCGTTGTGAAATAAGTCCATAACCGAGAAGGTTTTCAGATTCGGTTTGGGAATCCGGGTGAGATGGCGGTAAGATTGCACGAAATTCAGCAAGCCCTTGCTGCGTTTGTCGATGGCACGCAAACCGTCGAGAACGTTATGAATCACGTTATAGTGAAGCTCGCCAGGCTGACAGCGCTGCTCTTCGCTTTCAAGCATTTTGATGATTGTCCCGGTCAATGATTTCACCGGAGTAACGGAATTCATGATTTCGTGGGTCAGGACGCGGATTAGCTTTTGCCAGGCATCGGCCTCTTCGGCCTCCAATTCGGTTTTGATGTTCTGAATGGAAACCAGCTTCACGGTCCGGTCAGAAATTTTAAAGACCGTCGACCGAACGGATAGTTTCAGAAATTCGCCTTCAACCGTCAATTTCAGCAAGCGCTGGCGATTTGGTTTCAGGGCCAGGAGCATTTCGGAGAAACCGGCTATTTTTCGATCGAGGGCTTTGATGTTTCTCAAATCGTCGGTATGGAGTAAATTTTTGGCGGCCTGATTGATGAGCTCGACGGTCCCGCTCGGCGTAAAGGAGAGCAGGCCGACGCCGACATGTTCGATGGTAAGCTGGAAGTAGTGGTGTTCGGCGGCTTTCTCGATGTTAACCCGGCGCACGGTTTCGATAATTTCGTTGTACGTCACGTTCAGGTCCTGGAAAGACTGCTCCGTTTCGGTGGTTTCCGGGATCGAATCCAGGTAGCGCAGGGATTGCAGGAAATTGCGCAGGGTGCGATTGGTTCTATTTACGTAATAAATCAGCCCGAAGATCTGCAGGATCAGAATAATTAAAAAGGTGAATTTCGTGACAACGAGGTAGTCTTTTTGAAAAGACCAAACTAAAAGGTAACTGACCAGGCTGATCAGCAAAACCTGTGAGGTGACTTTGATGCTGAAGCGGTTAAAGGCCATATTTCTCGAGTTTGTTGTACAGGGTTTTACGGGTAATGCCCAGCTCGCCGGCGGCTCTGGTTAGATTTCCTACGTTTTTCTGAATAGCCAGGCGTATCAGCCGCTTCTCGTTTTCCTCAATATTCAGGGTTTCGGGTGCACCCGAGGCCGGCCTTCGGGGGGTCTGGAAGAAAAAATCGTCTTCTCTGATGATTTCGGATTCACATAAAATCGTCGCTTTCTCAATCGTATGCTGAAGTTCGCGCACATTTCCGGGCCAGGGGTATTTTCGCAATTTGTTCAGGGCCGTCTGACTGACTTTCAAGGTCGGTTTTTTATATTTCTGGGTGTATTTTTTCAGAAAAAATTCCGTAAGAACGGGGATGTCTTCGACTCTCTCCCGCAGCGGCGGTAACGCCACTTGGATGGTATTGATGCGGTACAGCAGGTCTTCGCGGAAGGCATTGTCGGCCGTCATTTCCTGGAGATTTTTATTGGTCGCAGATATCAGACGGATGTCAATCGGGACCGGCATGTTCGAACCGAGCCGGAAGATTTCGCGGTTTTGCAGGGCGGTCAGTATTTTGGCCTGCATCGGTAGCGAGAGATTTCCGATTTCATCCAGAAAGAGTGTGCCGCCGGAAGCAATTTCGAATCGCCCCGCGCGGTCTTCCTTGGCATCCGTAAAGGCGCCTTTTGTGTGGCCGAACAGTTCGCTTTCAAACAGGGTTTCCGTGATGGCCGCCATATCCACGCTGACAAAGACCTCGTTGCCAAGGCTGGATTGGCGGTGTATTTCACGGGCAATGAGTTCTTTACCGGTTCCGTTTTCTCCGAGAATCAGGATGTTGGCATCCGTTCTGGCCACTTTGCTGACGGTGGTCATGATGCTCTGCATGGCTGGCGAGGAGCCGATAACCAGCTCGAACTCTTTGTTGATTTTATCAGAGAGGTGCCGCTGCTTGGTTTTGAGGCTTTTAATTTCCAGTTTGGATTTGCGCAATTGCTGGGCCGACAGCAGAGTCGCCAGCAGTTTGTCGTCATCCCAGGGCTTTTCGATAAAATCGGCGGCCCCCATTTTAATGGCCTTGACGGCCAGCTCGATGTCGGCATAGGCGGTCATGAAAACAATCACGGCGGAAGGATCCTGGCCCAGGATCTCTTTCATCCAATAGATGCCCTCGTTTCCGATATTCACTCCGGCTTTGAAATTCATGTCCAGCAGAATAACGTCATAATTCTCTTTCTGAACCAGATAGGGAATCTGGATGGGATTCTTTTCCGTTGTGATGAGATCGAAGTGCTCCAGGAGGAAGAGGCGCAGAGCGACCAGGATTTCTTCGTTGTCGTCCACGACCAGGATTTTCGATTTACTCTTTTTCATCGGGCTCCTCGGTAAAAGAATTCGGGAAAACAAACTTGCCGGGTAGATGGCTTTTTATCATATGCCGCATGAACGTACTGTTATGCTAAGTTAACAAAAAATCTCCAATATGTATAAATATTATACAAGGACGTATATTTATTATACGCGGAAATTCGAGCGGGTTGGCGTATCTGCTTCGTTTTAGGATGCCACCGAATTTGGCATGTCATTTGACACCTAGGCCAGTAAGAATATGATAACGACAAGCAGATATGATTTTGACCGAAAGACCAGATTATCCGAAAGTTGAACCGCCCGGAATCTCCGGAGAGGTTTTCGGCTTTTTAAAAATGGAAATTCAATCATAAAAATTTAGCGGAGATCGCCCCCCCTTTTCACCCCTTGCTTTGGTCTCCGCTTCTTTATTTTCAGGCCGAGGAATTCATGCTTACACAATATGCCAAAATTGCTTTTCGTAATTTTCGCAAGCAGAAAGCGTATGTGTGTCTCAGCGTCCTGGGCCTGTCGATCGGATTGGCCTGCGGTATTTTTGTCCTGTTGTGGATTCAGTATGAGGTAAGCTACGATCGGTTTCAATTAAATCGGAATCGGCTGTACCGTGTTTTGCAGAGAGTCGAGCAGCCACAGGGGCGCAGGCGCCTGGCCCATACGCCCGCGGCACTTGGGCGTTATTTGAAAGTCAACCTGCCTGAAATTGAGGAAACGGCGCGTGTCTGTCGGCTTTCATCCACTCCGTTACTGCGGACCGACCGCTGTTTCATGGAGAATCGAATTCTGGCCGTCGATCCGTCTTTTTTACGGATGTTTACCTTTCCACTGGCCGTCGGTGACGAATCCGTGGTTCTGAACCGCCCGAATTGCATGGTATTGACACAGAGTGCCGCCGGAAGATATTTTGGGGAAGAGGCCGCGCTCGGCAAAGTTGTACATTTGGATGGTTATGGTGAGTTCATAGTCAGCGGCGTGGTACTCGATCCACCTGACAATTCTCATCTCGGTTTCGATCTGTTGATTCCCATTTCCAATTTAGCGTTCCACGGATATGACTTGGATTCCTGGTTTACGGAGGAATTTTACACTTATCTGCAGCTGCGGCACGGCAGTGGATTGCGGACGTCGACGGACAGAATAAATACCCTGCTTTCGGTATCATCGCTGACCGGAGAAGATGTTTTTGAACTGCAGCTCATCCGAAAAATACACCTTGATGCCAGTGTGGAAGACGCCCGGACCGAGACGACCGCCCAGTCGTCTATTCTGATGTTTTTCGGAATAGCCCTGTTTATCCTGGCGACCGCCTGGTTTAATTACGTCAGTTTGGTAACCGCCTACTCGTCGGAGCGTATGCGGGAGATTATGGTACGTAAAGCGATTGGCGCCAGGCGCTTTGACGTTCTTCTGCAGTTTAGTGGCGAAATCGTGGTTTTTGCGGCAATCGCTTTTCTCATAGCAGTGGTTTTGGTGGAGATAACGCTACCGGCTTCTCAACGTTTGACGGCGAAAAATTTGCTGCAGTTTTACACGAATATCCGCATGCTAATCCCGCTTCTTGCTGTCTTTGGGGCGACCTGCGTAATGGCCGGTTATCTTCCGGCGATTCTTCTGGAACGGACGTGTACAGGCACCCTCCTGCACCAGGAGCCGGTTCATCAAAAACGAAACGTGAACGTTCGTCTGGCGTTTGTCTTCATTCAACTGGTGGCTGCGATATTCCTCATTGCCGGGACACTGGTGGTGCATAAACAGATGCGTTATTGCCGAAAGATCAATCTCGGCTATGACCGCGATCAGCTGGCCGTACTTCCGTTGCCGGTAGAGAGCGGAACGGTTAATTGGCAAGACTATGAAACCCTTCGAAATGATTTGCTGTGTCATCCCACGATAGAGAACGTGACTTTGATCGCCAGCACACCGGCAAATATTTCAACGGCCACGCATGAAGCTGTCTGGGGCCGGGACGATCGCCGTAAAAATTTTTGCGTTCGCGGGTATTCGGTTGCCCCTGAATTTAGCAGTACTTTTGGTATTAAGATGCTGGATGGTTGTGACTTTTCAATACCCCCCGGCGCACCCGGGGAAAACGATAATGCAGCCGCATTTCTGGTGAATGAAGAATTCGTCCGTTTTCTGGGGGTGACCGGGGCTGTCGGGGATGAACTGATGTTTATGGGTAAGAAGGGCAAAATTATCGGCGTCACTGAAAATTTTCATTTTGGCCGGCTTGAAAATGACATTGAACCGCTGGTAATGCATATAAATCCGTTGGCCTATTCGAAAGTTATCGTCCGATTTGTCCCGCATAAAACGCGATCCATGCAATATTATATAAAAAGGATATGGCGTGCCGTTTACCCTGACCTGTCGTTCGAATTGCGCTTTTTAAACCAGGATTATAACGAAAGTTACACGGCGAATGTCCGGCTAAGCCGGGCGTTTGGTATACTTGCTCTTTTTGCCGTTTTTTCGGTTGCGTTCGGTTTTTTTAGCCTGGCGACGATTCAGATGCGCTGTAAGGCGAAAGAGTTCGGAGTGCGCAAAATTTACGGCGCCAGTTCCGCGGATATCGCCTGCACCCACTTTTCCGAATGTGCGGGTCGGGTCTTGGCGGCCAGTCTTCTGGCATGGCCGCTGGTCTATTTCACCATGAGCCGCTGGTTGATGGGATTTGTATACCGGATCGAACTGGAATCTTCCTACCTTTTTGTCTCGGGATTGTTAGTTTTAGTAATTGCCCTCGGGAGTGTTTGGTCGCAGGTAATTCGGGCGTCGGCGCAGAATCCGGTGAAGAGTCTGCGTTGGGAGTAGTTGTCTTCCGGCCTGATTTTCTCTTCTGAATACTGTCCCTCCAATCCGATTTCTCGTTCTAAGGTTTCCCAAAATATTCCATATCCGGTTTTATGGATACCGGGTCCACGTAAGATTGTTGTGGTGTAATTAATCTTATCCCTTAAATTAATCGGCATGATACCGGAAAGATTTTTGTTTGGCTTGCTTCAAAGGGAAACGAGAATCTTTGGCGGAAGGGATTCAAGGTAACAGGCGATCGGCTTTGTTAAGAAACTACCTGAAAATATTTCTGCGGAATTTACTGCGGTATAAAGAATTTTCCCTGATCAATATTGGGGGGTTGGCGATTGGTATGGCGGCCAGTCTGCTGATTCTGATCTGGGTTCAGGATGAACTCAATTTTGATAAATTTCATGAGAAGGCCGGTTCGATTTATCGGATCATCTGGGAACGGCAATACGGCGATCAGAAGATCAGGCTGGCGCGGACACCAACCCCGCTGGGGGCCGCCGCCAAATCGGAAAATCCGGAGATCGTCGACTTTTTCCGCTACGGTACATTTATCGGCGAGGTGCTCATCCGGCGCGGAAAGAATGCCTTTTATGAAACCAACGGCGCCTATGCAGATCCGGCCATTTTTTCGACCCTCTCGATAAAATTTATCAAAGGTTCGCCGCAGACGGCGTTTTCAAATCCGTTCTGCACGGTGATTACGGCCTCTTTTGCACGGCGCTATTTCGGCGATTCGGACCCGGTAAATCAGCTCATCGAGCTGGAAAATGTACGCGATCTGAAGGTCACCGCCGTCATCGAGGACTTGCCGAAAAATTCGCATTTGCATTTCGATTTTCTGGTGCCGTTTTTTCTGCATGAAACCTGGGGTATCGATCTGGAGGACTGGAATCGTTCTCCGTTCTATACCTACGTCTTGCTGGACGATCCGAAATCCGCCCCCATCGTCAATCGCCGCCTGGAGAGTCTCGGTAAAGATCATTTTACAAATACTTCTAATCGCTTTTTTCTGCAGCCTTTTCTGGATGTCCATCTCAAATCCGATTTTGCCTATGACGATATGGCCGAGCTGGGTGACTATACTCTCATCCTGGTCTTCGCCATCATCGGATTATTTATCCTGATCGTGGCGAGCATCAATTTCATCAATCTTTCTACGGTGCGCTCGATCACGCGCGCTAAGGAATTTGGGGTGCGGAAGGTGGTGGGCGCTCGCCCGGCACAACTGCGCGGACAGTATTTCGGCGAATCCTTGTTTCATGTTCTGATTGCCTTTATTCTGGCGCTGACCGGCACCGAACTGATATCACCTCTGGCCGGCAGGATCCTGGGGAAATCATTCAGCCTTAATTATCTGCACCTGCCCCTGCTAATCCTGATCCTTACCGTTCTGGGATTGACGGTTCTGCTATGCGGAATCTTTCCGGCGTTTTTATTGCCATCGATGAAGCCCGTGGATATCCTGCGGCCGGCCTGGATTCCCAACCGCAAGGGCACTTTGTTTCGCCGCGTTATGGTCGTTATCCAGTTCACGATTTCAATGGCTTTGATCACCTGTACCCTGATTATCTTCGTGCAATTGCGCTTTATCCAGAACCGGCAGAGGTCGTTTTTTCAGAACAACATCATTTTCTTTCAATGCCGGCCCGGTCTCTATAACCGTTATCCTGCGTTTAAACAGGAATTATTGCAGAATGAAAACATCCTGAATGTCAGTGCCGCCTCGAATTTTGCCTCCTACTTCCCGATTAATGTGGAGGAAGTGCAATGGCGCGGTAAGAATGTGAATGAAAATTGGCAATTGTACTGTTTGCTGGTAGACTACGACTATTTTGAAATGTTCGACCTGGACATGCGAGAAGGGCGCACATTTTCAAAAACGGTGGCTTCGGATTCGAGCGACGCGGTTATTATTAACGAAACAGCCGCCGCCGGCATGGGATTCGGAAATTCCGTTGGTGAAAAACTGATTAACTATAATCAGGAACAGAAAATAATTGGGGTCGTCAAAGATTATCACTTTGGTCCTTTGTACAGCAACATTCACCCGCTTATTATCCGTCTGCGCACCAATTATCTGATCTATATATTCGTTAAAATTAGGACGGATGCCATGGAGGAAACGATTGCGTCGATTCGGGAAACCTGGAAACACTACGTGCCGGATTTTCCTTTTGAGTACCGCCGGCACGGCGATTATCTGGGGCGGGTGTATGCCGCCGACGAGAAACTTAGCCAGTTCTTCTCCTATTTCACCATTCTTGCGATGTTCATTTCTTGCCTGGGTTTATACGGCCTGGCTTCTTTCAGCGCCGAGCAGAAAACCAAAGAAATCGGTATCCGCAAGGTATTGGGCTCTTCCGTTTTCAAGATTGTGATAATGCTTTCTCTGGACTTCACCAAAAGCGTTCTGCTGGCCTGCCTGTTTGCCTGGCCCCTGGCCTATTTCCTGACAGATTACTGGTTGGGCAAGTTCGCTTATCATGCCTCGATTGGAATTGATAAGTTCGCCCTAGCGACGGCGATTGGTTTCGTGATCGCGATTCTGACCGTCAGTTACCAGGCTTTCCGGGCGGCGCACCATAATCCGGTGAAAAGTCTGCGTTATGAATGAGATTTTGCTGTCAGGTTGAGCAAGGTCCGGGCGACACATTGTTTTGGAATACTGAATATTTTCACAGACTCAGAAACGATGAAAGGAAAAGTTTCGCACAAATTGCACTAGGAGCGATTCGACAAATATGCGGCGCATTGGATTTCCTGGATTCTTAATTCTTTTACTTATAGTTCCAGCCCTTGGCCAGGACCTATCGTCATTTATTGCCGATACTCTGTGGATTCACTTTCCCGTCGATTCGACGCCTTCAACGACGTTGCAGATCAAAGATTTCCGCCAATTACCGCCCAATATTCTTGCCATTAAAGAGGTCAAAAAATGGAAATACATCCCGGTGGATCAGTATGTGGCGCTCAACCAGCCGCTGACCGGCCTGCTCCAGTACTATCTGCACAAGGATACGGTTCGGTTTGACGGGACCCTGATTATCGATCACCTGAACTATTGGAACGATAAGGCGCCTTTTTTCGCCAAGGGCGAGAAACTGAACGGCTACAGCCGGCTGCTGGACAGCAGCGGAAATGTAATCCGCGCCTGGCAGTGGGAGTTTCGTTTTAAGCCGAAAAAAAAGCAAACTCCGGCCGAACGATATGTGCAGATGACCGAAACGTGGATTCAGGCCCAGGAAACGGCATTACGGCAAAACTTGCTGCCGGACAGGCTGTCACCCTACCGCTACCGCCGGCAATTGGTGTCGTGGCTGGATTACATCATCTTACCGGATGGCTATATCCTGAACGCGCACTTGATCCTGGATTATCCCAGCGATCAACAGGCTGCCTTTGTGCGCGGTTCGCCGGGCATCTATTATCGGAAATCAGCCATTCATGAATCGATTGCCATCGGGGGCATGGATCAGCAGTGGTACTATCGCCTCAACGACCGGTTTGTGGCACGCCTGAATGCTACCCTGCGTTTTGGCTTGAATAACTTCAATTCGGGCAAGTTCGATCATGTGGATTTCCAGAATATTTTACTGATCAATCTTGGTTTTTCGGCTGCGCTGGAATATCGCCCGGTCTATTACCGCGGTGTGATTTTCGGGCTGGGGCTGCACCAGTCGCTCAATATTATGCCGGAAATCGTCCAGCGTTATGAAGCGGGGCTATTGTTTACGATAGGAGTTATATTGCCGTGAAACGCATCGCGCTGATTTGGATTTTAATCCCCTGCTTCCTGCTCCGGGCCGGAAATATCTCGGGCTACGTCGTCGATAAGGAGACCGGGGAAGCGATTTTAGGCGTGAACGTCATGGTGAAGGGCAGCGACTACGGGGCCGCCACGGACTTGAATGGTTTCTTCATTATTCGCAGTCTTCCCGGCGATAGCCTCATGCTCACTTTTTCACATATTGCCTACCGGGAACTGAATCTGAAAGCGTTCGTTGCCGCTCGCGATAGGCATATCGGGCGCGTCGAATTGATTCCTTCAGCCATCGAGGCCGAAGCGGTCGAGGTTACCGCCTGGCGCAAGGGATTGATCCAGAAAGACCTGGATATTGCCAGCATGGACATCGATCCGATGGTCCTGGCAGAGGCGCCGCAATTGGGCAAAGACGTCTTCAAATTGCTGCGCTATTCTCCCAGCGTGACCATCTCCGACGCCTTTTCGCCGCAGTATTATGTGCGCGGCAGCGATCCCGGCGAAAACCTGGTCCAGCTGGACGGCATGACAATCTATAATCCGCAGCATTTTATGGCCTCCGAAGCCATTTTCAATCCCTATGCTATTAAAAATATTGAAATGCTGGTCGGCGGATTCGACGCCCGTTTCGGCGGCCGCAACGCTTCAATCCTGAATATCTCTTCGCGCGAAGGACACCAGAGCGAGATTCATGGGGAGTTCAAGCCCTCTACTGCGGGTATCGTGGGAGCCGTGGAGTTTCCGGTTCATAAAGATGCGACAGCCATGCTTTCCGGCCGCCTGCTGTCGGACCTGACCTTCCGCGTTCTCACCGGTTCCCCGAATGTCATGGGCGATGTCAACGCGCTGTATCATGTTAAGCTTGGACCGACGCGCTTGCGTTTTTCCGCTTTCGGCGCCCGCGATTACATGGATTACAACGTCGGCAATCTTTTCGTCTATTTCCCGGACAGCATTTTTAATTCGATTGAGGAGGGCTTTGTCACCGACACGCGGAATGCCGCGCTGGGCCTGCGGACCTATACGAATTTATCACCTAATATGCTGCTGGAAACGCACGTCTACTATTCCGGGTCCTCGATTGATAATAAAACTTACTTCGGATTACAGCTGGATGACGATTCCGAAGGCACTGACTTGGGGATCGATTTTCGGACGAGAATCCGCAACGAAATAGGCGATGTTACCGCAAAAGGTGAGTTGAGTTATTTTACATTCTGGAACCAGACCATGAATGTCGGCTGTGAGGCGAACCGGTTGCGATTTTACAACCGGCTGGGACTCGACGATGGAGACGGAAATGTTACCGAGCAGCACACGACGCTGCAGGCTTTTTACCTGCAGGATAAATTCGAATGGAATCGCCTTCTGTTCAAGATCGGCCTGCGGGAATCCCGTTTCGCGGATAATCGGCAATGGCGCGCGGAACCGCGAACCTCGATTGCCTATCGATTCAAAAAAATGACCGTCAAGGCGGCCTACGGCAAGTACCATCAATACATCACAACGATGGATTCCCGTAATAGCGAATTCGTGCAATTTCTCGACTATTATAATTCGCTGGAGAAGCATGAACCGCTGACCTCCGTTCACTACATTTTGGGAGTGGAAGGGCACCTTCGGGACCGTCTGGAATATTCCGCGACGCTGTATTACAAAGACCTGCCGGTTCTCTATCGCTATGACTATGAAACATCCGGCGATGTTTTTGCCGGTGACCGTGAGCTCGAGAAAGGCAGTGGCGAAACCTACGGCGCGGAGTTCCTGCTGCGGGGCGAATGGGGCCACCTGTCGGGCTGGCTGTGTTACAGCTATTCGCACGGGACCCGGCGTTTTCCCTCGATTATGCAAGGCCGCGATTTTCTTTTCGACGGCGATCAGCCGCATTCCCTGAAAGCCCTTGTGTTCTGCAAACTGACCGCTTCTATCACGGCCAGCAGCACCTTCCAGTTTACCTCGGGTTACCCAAGGACCTGGGAGACGGGCATGCTGGCGCAATTCAGTTACGATCCCGTGACAAATACCGCCTATGCCTATCCCACTAATATTACGCCGCAGAAAAACAATGTGCGTTACCCGCCGCGCCTGGTGTGGGACATCGGCTGGAAGAAGAAATTGCGCGATGGTTTCGGTTACCGGCTGGCCGAATACTTGGGTACCGATGAAGCCTACATGACGATGACGATCCGGAACCTGTTGTTCCTGCATCGCGATCCACACTGGTATTTTTATTTCCCGGAATACGGGTATTATGCTCTCGATATGGAGATTTTACCGCAGATAAGTTTTGGCTACAGTATCAAATTTTAGCAGGGACCGAATGTTGAGAAACGTGCCAACCAAAATTATTTTACTAGGTCTGATAATTATTGTCATAGGCTGCGACCTGCCGCATCAGCCGGGCCCGATGCCCCGCGATCTGATCGAAACCAAGTTTGAACCGGGTCTGAATATCTTCTGCGTGTTGCGAGCCGACGATATTCCGGGATCTTCTTTTTGCCTGGTCGAAAAAGCGCTTACGACGCAGGAGATGTACGAGGATACCAATCACGTCGTTTCCGACGCCAGTATTCTTATTAACGATCCGGAGACAAACCGCTTATTTGCCTTCACACCGGAAATCGACAGTATGCGTGGAAGGATTTTTACTAATCCGAATTTTGTTCCGACGGCGGGCCGGACTTATCAAATAACGGTATCGGCGCCCGGCTTTGCAGATGTAACGGCCGAGACCGTTGTACCGTCCAGGCCGGAAATCGATCCGGCGTCACAGCGGTTACAGGCAAACAAGCTTGAGTTCGATCTTTTGGCCAGAGCCGATGTTTATCTTTACGAAATCGCACTTATATTTTTTAGCCAACGCATTACACTCGAGAAACCGGTTCACACCGACGAAGTAATTCATGTTAAAATTGACTTTGCGGCAGAATTGGGCCCGCCGCTTTTTCTGGGTATTTATGCTTATGATGCAAACCTGGCTGAGTACCTCAGCGCTTCCCCGTCTTTAATTCCGCAGACCTACCACGAGATACCGAGCACGGTTGAAGACGGCTACGGCTGTCTGGGATCTCTGGCCGTCACACTCGTGCCGCTGAATCAGTAAAGATTGTGTTACCCTCGCGCCAATGTATGTTTCTGTTCAGGCGGGAATTCCGGTCGCGTTTTCGATGGAAATACAATCCGTTGGCCCAAGAGGTTATATTTGGAAAAAGGTGGTGCATCCCGTAATTTCCCGCTGTTGTTTCAAATCAATGAAGACAAACCATGCATTTTTACCATAACGCGGAAGAGATTGCGCGCATTCATAACATTTTAGATCGGATCTTATCGGAATACTACAGCGATAATCATCCGTCGAAAGTCATTGCTTACGGTGACAAGCAGGACCTTTTAAATGAGTTTTCCCAGGCGGAAGCACCCGCCGCTGGCATCGGGCTGGACGCCACCCTGCAGCTGTTCCGGGACCGGATTCTGCCCCGGAGCGTAAAGACCTGGCATCCGCGCTTTCTCAACCAGATGTTTGCCGGGGCGCCTTTTGCGGCGATTCTCGGTGATTACCTGGCGTCGATGATGAACCCGACATTGGCGACCTGGGAAGTGGCGCCGGTGGCGACGATCATCGAGCGCAACGTCGTGCAATGGATGGCGCAGCTGCTGGGCATGCCGAAAGACAGTTCCGGGATATTTTTACCGGGCAGCTCCCTGGCCAACCTGGTGGCTCTGACCGTGGCGCGTAATCAGAGGCTGTCCCCGGCGGTTTCACAAAAGGGATTGAAGCAGGCTCCGCAGGGTGCGATCATCTGTTCGACGGATTCGCACTATTCGGTAGCCAATGCCGCCAATATTCTGGGAATCGGCCGCGATCACCTGATCCGGGTTCGTACCGATGCGCGAAACGAGATGGTTGTGTCGGATTTAGAGGAAAAACTGAAAAAGGCGCTCGCGGATGGGATTGTGCCCTTTGCGGCCGTAGCGACGATCGGCTCAACGGTCACCGGCGGCGTCGATCCCGTTCCGGAAATTGCGCGCTTATGCAAAGCCCATAATATCCACCTGCATGTGGATGCGGCTTTCGGCGGCGGCATGTCGCTGACCTCCCGCGCCCACGAGATTCTGGCCGGAGTTGAGGATGCGGATAGCATTTGCTGGGATGCCCATAAGTCACTGCAGACGCCTTTGACGAGCACGGTTTTGATTTTTCCCGACGTGGCGGTTCTGAAAGAGACCTTCGACAGCGGGGCCAATTATCTCTTTCATCCGCAGGACGGCGAAGCTGCCGGGACCGACGACCTGGGTCAGTATACACCCCTGTGCGGCAAACGCTTCGACGCGCTGAAACTCTGGGTTCTCTGGAACACTTACGGCACTGCAGAATTGCGCGCCAATGCCGAAGCGCGGCTTGAAGTCACCGATCAATTTTATCGAGTTCTGGAGGACGATCCTGACTTCCAACCATCCTTTCTGCCCAAAACACCATTGCAGTGTTTTCGCTATATACCAGCGGGCATTGCCGGAGCGGCGCAGGACTATCAGGACCGGCTGCATCGTTGGGTTCGCGATGAAGCCAAACGGCGCGGGATTGGTTTTTTCAACATTGCCGCACTTAACGGTGCCGAGCATTTTCGCACCGTCTTGATCAATCCGTTGACGACGATCGCGACTTTAGCGGAGCTTCTCGAAGACATTCGCCGCCTGGGAGAAGAATACATCGCAGGCGAGCGCCCGCTATGAAAGCGATAGATCCGATATCCTTCGGTTAAAAATATTATGATAATGACAAATGGATTTGCCGGGACACTAGCAATGCGCCCAAGCATAAAATCTGTCTAAAACGTGCAAGCCAGTTGCAGAGTCAACCCGTTTCGTTGAGGGACCAGCTGCAACTCGAGTTCCGGTGCCCGTCCGAAAATCCGGTCATAGATTTGCTGATTGTCCTTTTTCACCAGAGTTACTACGCGGCTTGTCTCCCAGATACCTATGCCGATATAGGCGTACATGCCGATATTATACATCGTATCATACTCAGTTTCCCACTGGGCCGTGGTTTCGTTGTAGACTTCCTTGGTGCTGCCAAAGGTATTGGCGAAGGCAAATGCAGCAATGCGTGCAGCCAGAAATGGTACACTTTTGCCCCAGTGCCCGGCGTAGGCATGTCCTGTGCTGGGCAACAGGAAAGACAGGGTTCCAGCCACCCAGGGGGTTTTATCTTGAGCTTTATACATTGCCATCTTTTTACTATAGTCGGGATCGATATCGGTTCTTTGAAGCGTCTCTTTGGCCCGCAGGCCTTCGACATCGCTCCTGACTTCATCCGTTCGTCCGGCCAATTGATAAGCGACAATGCGCATTCCGCTTTTGAGCAATTCCCCGATTTCACCCTCGTAATCGAAAGTGGCAATATGCAGAATTTCCCCGGTCTGAACGCTGACGGTGCGGGCGGAGATTGAATACACGCTTCCCACCTTGCTGATGCTGCCGCCGATAATCATCTCCATCCCGGTGAGCTGCCCGATTTCGACGAGGCAGGCGTCTGAAGTGCAGCCCGACATCTGGAAGCCCTGCTCATCCAGAATTTTATCCATCAGTTCACGCTCCAGAACCCGGAACGATCCGGTCCGAAATAGTTCGGTGCGCAAGCGGTCGGTCAGGGCGCCGGCTTCGGCGTCCGCAATATTGTTACCTCTGAGTTCCATAACGGCAACATGATTTTGTGCTGTCAGCGGAACGATCAGACCAGCGCAAACGATTGCGGAAGTTAAAATCTGCCTAAAATTCATTGACGTGCCTCCGGATTAAATGCCTTGTAAATATCGATATTTTATTTCTGAATGACAA
>Ga0268276_1001976_pt1 | contig 18500 bp, 24 predicted proteins | sample saktaG_4_FD_190145 | JGI IMG/M metagenome (GOLD analysis project Ga0268276, IMG submission 190145) | Saline water microbial communities from Sakinaw Lake, British Columbia, Canada - sak_2010_1_5_45m | ecosystem: Environmental > Aquatic > Non-marine Saline and Alkaline > Saline ...
TAAAAACGAATTATCCGGAAGCGCGAATCTTGACTCGCCCGGACGGTAATTACGCGGCGGCCAATAATTTAGGATTGAATCAAGCGACGAGCGACGGCTGTGAATATCTGGTGACGGTTAATATGGATACGGAAACGGCTCCGAACTGGTTGTCGGAATTAGTGAAAGCTCTGGACCGTAACTCGGAAGCGGCGATAGCTCAGTCCAAGATTTTATTATTTCCGCGCCCCGAAGAAGCCCGGGAAAATCCGCGCGTTAATAGCTTAGGCAATATTATTCATTTTTTGGGTTTTGGTTTTACTTCCGGCTACGGCGAAACGGATGGGGAAATTACGGGTTATCCGGAAATTAAAGGTTATGCGAGCGGCTGTTCTTTTATTATCCGCGCCGAGGTGTTTAAAAAAATCGGCGGTTACATGGAAGAGTTTTACATGTATCACGATGATTTGGAATTAAGCTTGAAAGTCCGGCTGGCCGGGTATAAGATAGTTTTAGCGCCGCAATCGATCATTTTCCATAAATATGAATTTTCCCGAAGTGTCCGGATGTTCTATTATATGGAGCGTAATCGTTATTTGACTCTTCTAATATTTTATCCGGCGCGACTGTTTTTGCTTGTCGGTCTGGCCGGAGCGGCCATGGATATTGTTATGTTCTTTTATTCTATTTTCGGCGGCCGGCTCAAAGAAGAATTAAAAATCTGGGGTTATTTTTGCCGTTATTCCACTTATGTAAAAATTTGCGACGCCAGACGGGGGGTTAAAAAAAATAGCGTCGTTAAATTCTCCGAAATCGCCCGCGATTTTTCCGGCCGGATTGAATTTCAGGAAATCACCAACCCGCTGCTAAAATATATCGGTAATCCGCTCCTGGCTTGGTATTGGCGTTTAATAAGAAGAATTATTTAACCGGGTAAAAAGAAATCATCTAATATGGATTTATCAATAATCATCGTTAATTATAAGAGCAAGGCCAAGCTCATTAATTGCTTGGAATCTATCGTCCGGGCGGAGATGGGTGGTTTAGTTTACGAAATAATTATCGTGGATAATGCTTCCGGCGACGACCTAGGAGATATCCAAAGACGTTGGCCGAACATAAAAATGATTGAGAGCCCTAAGAATTTAGGCATGGGCGGCGGAAATAATCTCGGTATTGAGGCGGCCGGCGCGCCCTTTGTGCTTGTCCTTAATCCCGATACCGTCATTAAAGATAAAGCTTTGACTACTTTATTAAATTATTTGAAAAATAACCCCGGAACCGGCCTAATCGGTCCAAAATTATTATATCCCGACGGCTCCTTACAATATTCTTGCTCCCGCTGGCCGCGTTTCTTCATGCCTTTCTTGCGCCGGACTTCCTTAGGCAAGTATTTTAAAACGGCGGGCGATAGTTTTACCATGAATGATTTTGATCATAATTCCATCGTACCGGTCGATTGGCTGATGGGTTCATGCTTAATGTTTTACAAAGAAATCCGTTTGGCGGACGGTCGGATTTTCCGACCGCGCTTTGACAAACGTTATTTTATGTATTTTGAAGATACGGATCTGGCGCGCCAATTCTGGTCTAACGGATTAAAAGTCGTTTATAATCCGGAAGCGGTCGTTATTCATGACCATCAGCGTCAGAGCGCCAGACATCCTTGGTATCTGGCTTTATTCGTCGACAAACTGGCGCGGCGGCATATCAGTTCTTGGTTGAAATATTTCGCGAAATGGGGATTAAAAGTTCGTCTCCGGAAGAATACCTGAATCTGGATTCGAAGGTAAATTCTGAACAAATATAAGATATAAGACAGATTCATTAATTATCAATAATATGAAAAAAATTAGAAAAGCAATATTCCCGGTCGCGGGTTTCGGCACGCGCTTCCTGCCAGCGACTAAAGCTCTGCCTAAAGAGATGCTGCCGGTTTTGGACAAGCCGACCATTCAATATTTAGTGGAGGGAGCGGTGGCGGCCGGCATTGAAGAGATTATTTTCGTTACCGGGCGTGGCAAGCGGGCGATAGAAGATCATTTTGATCATTCTTTTGAGTTGGAGAATAATCTAGTGGAGAAGAATAAGCTTGATCTATTGGAGAAGGTTAAGAAAATTGAAAATCTGGCGAAATTTTCTTATGTCCGTCAGCCGATTCCTCTGGGTGACGGACACGCCGTTAATTGCGCGGCGCATCTGATCGAGGAAGATGAGGCGGTTTTGGTTTGGTTCGGCGATACTTTATATGATGATTGCGCAGCCGCGGCCAAGCAAGTTATCGCGGTTTATGAAAAATACGGCGATACGGTTATCGGTTTGTCGGAAGTGGAAAAGAAAGTCTTGAATACCTTCGGCGTTATTGACGGCGTGGATTTAGGCGACGGTGTTTATGAGATTAGGAAGTTCGTGGAAAAACCGGCGATTGAAAAAGCTCCCTCTAACTTAGTCCAGGTCGGCTTGAATGTCATTTCTCCAGCGATTATGAAGATTTTGAAGATGATGAAATCAGGCAAGTCAGGGGAAGTACGTCTGGCCGACGCTTATGAAGAGTTGCTCAGTCAGGGGAAACCGCTTTACGGTAAAAAGATAGAGGGCGAATGGCTGGACACCGGCAATAAATTTAATTTTTTAAAAGCGTCCTTGAAATTCGGCTTGAAAGATGAGGAAATCGGCGCTGATTTGCAGAAATTGATTGATGGGTTGGCGAAATAGTAGACGTTGAGCAAGCGGATAACGAATGCTAAAAAATATCCAATAAAAAAGAACCGGTTTCCGGTTCTTTTTATGATCTCGATTCATTAGTAGTTTTATTGCAGAATCACCTGATAGCTTTATTGCAAAATCATCTTATATACTCCCGACTCCGACCCGATTTGCGCCCAGAAGTAGAGGATATTATTTTTTTCGTCTATAGTCATTCCAGAAATCTTATCGGTCTGGAAAATCTTAGTGGCGGCGTTCATTTTTATATCCAAAGCGTTCAAACTGTTAGCGGTTGAAAATATCAGATAGCCGCTAGAGCCATTCCAAATTATTTTTGTTATCTCTTCGCCGACGCGCGTCAATAAGTCCGAGCTTCCGGTCTTGAGATTGAAGCGATATATTTCCCAGCCGTTATTGTAAAGCAGGGTATTCTCATCGGCCCACTGCCAACTGATGATGTTCTTTATCGTCCGCAGGCCGCTCTGGATATTATCGGGGTTCAGGATATAAAGGGTTTTATTCAAACTGTCATAGAGAACCAATGATTTAGCTCCGTCATAACGGAATTCATATTGGCCGACGGCCGGCAGGCTTAACTCGCTTTCAATCTTTTGCGAGGCCAGCGAATATTTTTTAGCGGAGACTTTTCCCGAATCCGAGGCGACGAAAAAAAGATTTTCATTTCTCGGTTCGTAAGTGTTATATGTTTCGCCGCTGATTACCAGAACGCTCGTTTTATTGGCCAGTTTAAGATAACTGATAGAGCCATTACCCTGATAATAGAGGCGATTTTGGTCTTCGTCCAAGTACCAATTATCCGCTTCCGCTCCGATTAAGCGTTGATAATTAAGGTCGCCCTCCGGGCCTATTCCATAAATATTTCCGGACGACAATAATTTGTCCCCGTTTTCCAGCCAGGAAGATTCCGAACTGGCGGTAGGGATTATTCTGGTTTCGCCATTTTTTAAAGTTATTATTTTTTTAGCCATCGGAATGTAAAGATATTTCCGATTGGCGCTTAATTGCGTTTCCGTCTCGCCGCCAGCTGCGAGCAATAAAGGCGCGCTGTTGCGGAAAAGATTGATATCTTCCGCGAAAGTCGTCTGTCCGGAGTAAACGTTTATTTTTTTTTGGAAAGGCCAATAACCGGCGCGTTCCAAGCGCAGATCATATTCGCCGGGCAGGACATTCTTGACTTTGACCGCCGTCGTCAGGTATTCTTTTTTAAATGGATTGAGAGAAAAATTAGCCTGCGGCTTATCGTTAAGATAAACGATCGCGCCGCTCGGAACGGTATCGACGGCGATCATGCCGGTCTTGATAAGGATACGATTAAATTTAAGCGGCCAGCTTAAATTGAATTTATAGCCGGAAGCATAGAGGGATATTAAAACCGTGCCGGTAATAAAAAAGAAAATAAAAAAATAAAAGATGTAATCGCGGGTTTTTTTGGGCATAAATCGATGATTATTCGACGCGCTTGATATCCGCGCCTAATTTTCTAAGTCTGGCGTCGAGTTTCTCGTAGCCGCGATCGATTTGATAGATATTGTCTATTTCCGTCGTTCCGGCGGCGATAAGCGCGGCGATGACGAGCGCGATGCCGGCGCGGATATCCGGGCTGATTAAGCGTTTGCCGAATAATTTTGTCGGACCGGCGATGACGACGCGATGCGGATCGCACATAATGATACTGGCGCCCATCTGCGACAGCATATCCGTCCATAAGAGGCGGCGGTCATAAATAGTTTCCTGGATAAGCGAATTGCCTCGGGCTTGAGTCATCAGAACAGCATAAGGAGATTGCAGGTCGGTCGGGAAGCCGGGGTATTCATGGGTTTTAATATCGTAACTTAAGATATTTTTGGAGGGTTTCATTATTAGCCAGTCGTCGCCTTTTTCATATTTAACTCCGATTTTATCGAAGATAGTCAGTAAACTCAAGATATGATCGGGATTGCATTTTATTATTTTTATTTCCGATCCGGTCGCCGCCGCCATAATCGCGAAAGAGCCGGTTTCAATGCGGTCGGGAATGATATTAAAAACTCCGGCTTTAAGCGTTTCCACCCCCTCAATGATTATAGTCGGCGTTCCGGCGCCGCTAATCTTCGCGCCTTGTTCATTCAGATAATCGGCGAGCGCTTCAATTTCCGGTTCCATGGCGCAATTTCTAAGAACGCTTTTACCTGGAATCAGACAAGCGGTCATCATCAAGCTTTCCGTCGCCGTGACGCTAATAGTGGAAAAAAAATAATTTGCCGGTTTTAATTTTTTAGCGCTGACACGATAGTATTTCCCGTTTTCTTCCTCAACTGTCGCCCCGAAAACCTTGAATCCTTCCAAAAAAAGATCGATTGGCCGGCTGCCGGCGCCGATGACGCAGCCGCCGGGGTGAGGAAACTTGACTTCGCCGAAACGGGCCAAAAGCGGTCCGACAAACATCACCGAGGTTCGGAACTTATCCGCCAGTTTAGACGATAATTCAGTCTTACTGATATTTTTAGTGCTAATAGTCGCCCGAGAGCCGTTATGAATTATTTCCGCTCCTAAATCAGCCAGTAAACCAAAAGATTTCCCGATATCTTCGATATCCGGAATATTATTTAGAGTAATGGTCTCTTGGGAGAGGATGGCCGCCGGGATAATCTTCAAAGCGGCGTTTTTAGCTCCGCCGACGGTGATTTCACCGTTGAGTTTATTCCCGCCGGTAATAATGAATTTTGGCATATTTGTAAAGTGTATTTATTTTTATTCGCTTCTTTACTATAACCCATTTGTTGACATTTTTCAAATATTTGCTATTATTAAATTAGTTCAGAGATACATCTGATTTTTTATTAAAAAAATTTGCTAATATGTCAAAAATCGCAGTAATCAAAACCGGCGGCAAACAGTATAAAGTCAAAGAAGGAGACACTATTAAAGTGGAAAAACTGGAGGCTGCCAACGGCCAGAAAGTTAAATTAGATACTCTCTTAATCGCTGATGGCGATAAATTAGAGTTGGGCCAGCCGTCTCTTGGCGAAAAAGTTGAAGCGGAAGTATTAGAAACCGCTAAAGGCAAAAAAGTGACCGTCGTTAAATATAAGAATAAGACCAGATACAAGAAAACTGTCGGCCATCGTCAGCAATTTACCGCCCTGAAGGTCTTGAAAATCGCTTAATTAATTGAAGCTAAAGTTTTTGAAAATAAAAAGCCATTCTAAAATAAAGAAACCGCTCTTAATGGGAGCGGTTTTTTTGCCTTTTGGTTTTTCTGAAATAGCGTCTATGATGCCGGCGTTTTTTCCTTTCTCGCCGATTGGCTTTTAATTTCTTGCGTATTTTAAGAAACAGCAGGCTTCTCTTATGAGGCCAGATTTTCATTAAAAGCCGCAGCCGGGACGGCAAGCACCAAAGATTTTTCCAATTGATTTTTAAAGTCCGAATGATTCCGAACGTCAGATTGACATGGCCGTTAACCCTCTTATTGAAGAAGCCGACAATGTACATTATCCCTAGCGCCAGAGCCGCCAGGACGACTATGGTAACTATCAATAATGTCATCATTTCTTTTTTCCTTTCTTTTTTTATTTAACTTTTATATATTCACTTAACTTCTATTTGTTTATTTCATTTCGGTATTTCAGAGCATTGGCCAGCGTCAATTCATCCGCGTATTCCAAATCGGAACCGGCCGGCAAGCCTTTCGCCAGGCGGGTTATCTTTAAATGGTCTTTTAAGATCTTGGTCAGATATAAAGAGGTGGTTTCCCCTTCCAAGGTAAAATTCAAGGCGAGGATTATTTCCTTTATTCTTCCGGCCTTTATCTTTTTTAATAACTTTTCAATATTCAAGTCTTCCGGCCCGATACCGCTGATAGTATTTATCAGTCCTCCGAGGATGAAATAGCGGCCGTCGTACTGTCTGGTCGCTTCAATAGCCGTCAAATCTTGGATATTCTCGACGATACAAAGGATATCTTGCCGTCGCGAGGCATCGGCGCAAATCGGACAGGGGTCGTTCTCGCAGATGCTTAAACATTCCCGACAAACAGTGATTTTATCTTGAAGACCGGCGATGGCCGCGCCGAAACTTTTTAATTTTTCCGGCGCCTGTTTCAATAAATAAAAAGCGTAACGCTCGGCCGTTTTCGGGCCGACGCTGGGCAGGTCGGCTAATCTATCTATTAAAGCTTGTAAAGCGGCTGGATATTTCATTTAATTCATTCCCGGGATTCCGCCCATGTCTTGGAGCTTTTTGGCCATTAATCTTTGGGCGCGCTTCAGGGCGTCGTTAAAGCAAGTTTTAACCGTGTCTTCTTGGACATTCTTGGTTAATTCGCCGTTAAGTTTTATTTCCAGCACCTCCATGTTGCCGTTGAGCACGATTTTGACGCCGTTTTTTTCTTCAGTCACCGTTTCTTGGGCTAAAGCGCTTTGCATGGTTTTCGCTTGGCTGCGCAAATCCCGGAATTGTTTTAATTTACTGAACATATTTATCGGTTTATTTAATTAATGATTTAGTGGATAATCTAAGGGATAGTCCGATGAATAATCTGATGGATAATCTGATGAATCGCGCGCCATTTAAAATTCTACGGGGTTGGTGTTGGTCGGCATCTTGGTCAGACTTTTGAAATTGACGGAATTCTCATCAAAGAACAGTTCTACCTTTCCGGTCGGGCCGTTTCGATGTTTCGCGATATGGATTTCCGCTTTATAGCGTTCATCCAACGACAAGTCGTTGATATTATAACCGCGGTCGGCCGCTTTGCGATAAATAAACATGACGACATCGGCGTCCTGTTCAATGGAACCGGAATCGCGCAAATGAGAAAGTTTCGGAATCGCCGGATGAGTCATTTCCACGGCGCGCGACAGCTGAGCGAGGGCGAGAATCGGAATATTCAATTCACGGGCGATGGATTTTAAGCCGCGGCTTATTTCCGCGATTTCTTGGACGCGGTTATCGCCGTATTTTCCTCGGCCTTCCATTAATTGTAAGTAATCTATAATAATCAGTCCCAGACCTTTTTCTATTTGCAGGCGGCGGGCCTTGGCGCGGATTTCCATGATTGACAGAGTTCCGGAGTCGTCGATATAAATCGGCGCTTCGGCCAGTTTGCCCATGCCGTCGTTTAAGCGCATGAAATCATCGTCGGAAAGATTGCCGGTGCGCATTTTCCACAGGCTGATATTGGATTGGGCGCAAAGCAAGCGGTCCACTAATTGTTCTTTGCTCATTTCTAAGGAGAAGATGCCGACGCCCTCTTTGCTTTTAATCGCCGCTTGACGGGCGATATCCAGAGCCAAGGAAGTTTTTCCGACGGAAGGGCGAGAGGCCAGAATAATCAGGTCGGATTTTTGCAGGCCGGCTAAGAGATTATCCAGATCGGCAAAGCCGGTGGAAAGACCGCGGAGTTTCCCGCCGTATTTATGAAGTTCGTCGATGCGGTCAAAAGCGGCGGTCAGAAGATTGTCAATCGGCAGAAAAGCGTTTTTTAAATACTTGCGGGAGACGCCAAAAACTTTTTTTTCGGTTTCATCGAGGATTTCGTCTATTTCTCTTTCTTCGTTGAAACTCAAGGACGATATTTCCGCGGCGGCTTGCTGAAGACGGCGCAGGGTCGCTTTGCGTTGGATGATACTGGCGTAATTGACGATATTGCCGGAAGTCGCGACCGCGTTACTAAGCTGGGCCAGGTAGGCGCGACCGCCGACGACCGTCATCTTTTTCTTGTCTTCTAGGCGACCGGAGAGAGTGATGATGTCAATCGGTTCTTGGTTGGCGTATAATTCCTTAATCGCGTCATAGATTATTCTGTGGGCGTCTTTATAAAAATCCTGCGGCATGATCATATCCGCAATCTTAACAATCGCGTCCTTATCAATCAAAAGGGAACCAAGAAAGGATTCCTCGGCCTCCAGGCTGTGCGGCGGGACTTTAGCGATTAAGTTGTCGTCGCTGGTGGCCATTTTTTAGTCTGTTAGTTACCGAATTATTTAGTTTATTAATTACCGGATTATTTATCGATATTTATCGGTTTCTTTATCCTTATCTTAGCGCATGCTTAGCATTTTTTCAATCTTTCTTTATCAACCTTTTATTAACGAGTTATTAACCAATAAATTTAACATAAACCAGTTTTTCTTACAAGTTTTTGGCTGATTTTTTAAAACCGCCGGCGCGATTAAAGCGCCAGCGGTTTCACTCCTTTGGAGCCGACTGTCGGGCTCGGACCGACGACCTGCCGCTTACAAGGCGGCTGCTCTACCAGCTGAGCTAAGTCGGCATGACTGGCATAATCAATATAAAAGATTTTTCTAATTTTAGCAAGGGCGAGATACTTACTATGATTCATAAACAAAAAACAGGCTCTAACCTGTTTTCTTGTGCGCCCAGCTGGATTCGAACCAGCGACCATCAGCTTAAAAGGCTGTTGCTCTACCAACTGAGCTATAGGCGCTCGTTATAATAAAACGGCTTCATAAATGAGCCAGTTTTATTACAAATTTGATAATAACAAAAGATTTTTCATTTGACAAGAGCCCATGAAGAATGAAGGCGTTTTAGGTTGATTTATCGGTCATAAATCAAAGAATTAATCAACGCCGTATCGCCGCCGCCGTTTATTATATTCTTCTAAAGCTAAGTCGAAGTCAGCCGTGGTAAATTCCGGCCAATATTTTTTAGGGAAATAAAATTCACTATAGATAGATTGCCAGGTTAGAAAACCAGATAACCGTTGTTCGCCGGAAGTGCGGATTATCATATCCGGATCAGGCAGACCGGCAGAATCTAGATTTTTATTTACTAGATCTTCAGTCACTTCGTCCGCCGTAATCCCCGATTCAATTATTTTTTTAACGGCCCTGATTATTTCATCTCGACCATTATAGCTTAAGCAGATATTAAGAATACCTTTGTCGCCGTTCCGGCTTTTTTCTAGGGCATTTTTTATAGATTTTTGTAAACCTGAATCGAAATCGCTTATTCGGCCAAAAAAATTTACCTTAACCCCATTTTTTATTAAAAGGTTGATTTCTTTATTTACTAACAGCTTGAATAAATTCAGCAGGTAACTGACTTCTTTTTTGTCTCTATGCCAATTCTCCGTTGAGAAGGCATAGACAGTCAAGATTTTAACCCCTTTATCAAAAGCATGCTGGGCGATTTTTTTCAAATTTTCAAAACCTAACCTATGCCCTTCAAAGATTGGTAGATTTTTTGATCTAGCGAAGCGCCGATTCCCATCCAGGATGATTCCGATGTGTTTTGGGATATTCATGCGGCTATTATAACATATTTAGATTATAAAAAAAGCACTCAGCCTATGCCGAGCACTTTTTATCTCTACAGTCCTTAAATCTGAAATTTGCCAAAATTTTGACGAGATTATTGGGGAAATAGAGATTTGACGGGATTATCGGGGAAATTGAGAGATGGGCGGAAATTTTAGATACATAACAGATTATTCTCTTTAATACAGGATATCCTAATATTTTTAGCTAGAAACAAACAAAAAAATAATAATATGTTAACTATTGATTAATTAGTTAACATATGTTAACATATAGACATAACATGTTAACATAAAAATATGAAAAATATAGATACTCAAAATAATAACTTTTTAACCGTAAAACAACTGGCAGATATTTTGGGGCTAAGTCGTATCGCTGTTTTTAATAAAATAAAAAAAGGCCAGCTTGTTGCGGAAAAAGTTGGCAAGACATATTTGATATCAAAAGATCAATTAGTTGGGATTATTGACAATAACCTTTCAGAGGAAGAAAAAATAAAGATAAAAAAAGGTGTTAGCAAGGTGATAAGGGATTATGGCGACACTTTGAGAATGCTAGGTCAAGAATAATATGGTAAAACCGATAACGTTAGAAAGAATTCAATATATAGCTTTTGCTCTAGCCAAAGATACTTTAGAATGGGATGAGCCGATTCCTCCTTTTGAGTCTCGTTTCCCTAATATTCTGGAAAGTTGCGCCGCTACCCCCTTCCAGAGATTTAATAAAAAATCTTTATATTCCGGGCTGATTGGCAAAGGCGCAATTTTGTTTTACTTATTAATAAAGAATCACCCTTTCCAAAATGGTAATAAACGAATCGCGGTTACTTCACTTTTAGTTTTTTTATATATAAATAATAAATGGCTAAAAGTGGATTCGAAAGAATTATATAATTTTTCAGTCTGGATTGCTCAAAGTCCGCCAAAACTAAAACAAGAAGTTACTAAAGCTATTGAAAAATTTGTAAAAACATACCTAGTCGATTTTAAGCCAACTCAAAATATATAAAATACCAAAAATGACTTAGCATTCGCTAAGTCATTTTTAATTTCGTAGTCCTAAAGTCTGAAATTTCTCAAAATTTTGATGAAATTGCTAGGGAAATTGAGCGGTGGGCGGAAGCTTTGGAATGGTATTGACAAATATTTGTAATTGTCTTAAAATAACTTGACCTCGTTCTTTAAACAATTTAAAATTGACTATATGGAAACTGAAAAGATTTATTTCACGAAAATTGGCTATAATCTTTATAATGAAAAGTTAAAAAGAGATAAAGATAAAATAGCGGAAATGTTGTCTCGCCTTGGTTATTTAGCAGAAGTTGGTGGCGATCAATATCATGATAACTTCTCGTACGAACAACAAACAATGGAGTTACGGATGTTGACAAAAAAAGTTGGAGTTGATGAAGACGTGTTAAAACAAGCCATTATTATTAATAGTGGTGGATATAGTGGCGGATTTGGAAAATCACAAGACACAATTTTTATAGGATCAACTATTGTTGTAAGATTCAATGGCGACGTTAAAACATGGGAAATTGTAGGTTATGGAGAGTCAGACCCAAAAAATTATAAGATAGCTTATAATACACCTCTCGGAACTGCTTTTATGGGAAAACATAAAGGTGAAAGTTTTAATTATGCCATGGGCTCTAAAGATATCTCCATTTCTATAATAAATATAAAATAATATGGGAACTATCAGAATAGGGGGTGTACATGGAGTGGGGAAGAGCACTCTTATCGAAAAAGCTCTAAAAATATCAGGTAAAAAAGCCCCTATTATAAAAGGAGCTGAAATAATGTCTGATTATTTAAAAAAATCGCCTGAAGAGTTCCCTTTTATTAGTAAGGAGGCCAGGAACGACGCACGTAAGTATATGTTGAAAAGCTAAGTGCAATTACTTACGGAATACGTGATGGGCATTTCTGTGTCTACTCAGAGCAGGGATATGAATTTCCCTCAGATGATCGAGAAAAAAATCATGTTTCAGTTGCCATTGTCATTATTTCCTCCCCATTAAGGATTTATTTTAGAAGAAAAAAAAGTTCCAGGAAAAGGCCGCTAAACATTCTTAAAATCATAGAACAGCAGAAATATGAAATTTTGGCCGCCGAGACGTATTCTGAAAAATTTGGGATAACTCTTTATAAGGTTAGGAATAACAATTTTAATAAAGCAGCTGCGATTTTATCAAGCATTTTTATTAATTATTTAAAATAACGGAACTTTTATCCGTTATTTTTTTTACAAAAAATGAGTTACATAAATTCAGATCAAATAAAGACGGCAATTCTCAATAAAAAGATTAATATTGATCCATATTTTGAAGAATTTCAGGGACCGAATTTATATTATTGTCATCTAGGCAATAGCTTTTTAATACCGAAGAAAATTAAAGAGCCGGCTGATCCCTTTAAAAATTCGGACAGATATTTTAAAAGAATAGAAAACTGTAGTAAAAGTATAATTATAAGACCAAAAGAATTTATATTGGCTGAAACCTTCGAGTTATTTTCTACGGGGAATGAATATATAATAAGATTATTTAATTCTAGTTCTTTGGCGAGATTGGGGATTTCTCACTGCGCGATTGGAATGATTAATCCCGGTTGCGGCCAGGATAAACCAATTAGATTAACTCTTGAACTGGTTAATAATTCTCCATTCCCAATTATTTTACAGCCTACAGTTATTTTAAATAATAAAATTAAAATATTAGGAACAGAAGTTTTGAAAATCGGTGTTTTAAAAATGAGTAAAAGTGTTGCTAAATCCTATAGTAGTTGGGGTATGTCTCTGTATGGCCAAGATGACAAGGTTAGTAATTCAAAAATGGATAAGAGATATAAAAATTTAAAAGAGTTATGTATTCCAAGTAAATCAATAATTTTCAAATAAAATGGAAAAGTATCCGTTGATAATAGAGAAAAACTATCTTGAGGATCCAAAAATTGTTTCTTCTGTTGAAAATATTTTAAAAAATAGAAGGGGGTATATCTTTAAAATTAAAAAAGGAGAGCCTGTTGTTTTTATTTTTTCGGGCGGGTTAGACTCGTCCGTAGCTCTCGACATGGTTTTAAGTAAATTAAAATGCCCCGTTTTTCCTCTTTATTTAGAGCGAGGCGCAAAGGCAGAGAAATATGAAAAAGAATCGGTGGAGTTTTTTGTTAAATTTTATAAGAAAAAATACCCCGGTCTTATGAACGATATTAAATATTGTAAAATAAATATTCCTCCGATAGAAATAAAAAAATTTATACCAAACGAGGAGCGATTAATACCTTAAACGAGAATATTGGTCACAATATGGTCACAATCGCAATTACGGAAGATAAGAAAATAGCCCTAGCCGTCCCTGTCAAACCAAGATTAATGCTGAAAACCCAATAAAAAACAGGCTTCTCGCCCGTCTCTTAACTCGTAGTCCCTAGGAGAATCGAACTCCTGTTACCAGGATGAGAACCTGGCGTCCTAACCGTTAGACGAAGGGACCATTTAACTATTTTTTGATCAGATTCTTATAACCGTTAATGAACTCGCCCGAGCTCATTATTTTTTTTCCGGCTAGCTGTAATTTTATTATAACCAGCGCGTTTTGTCCACACTGGATAAGCAGACGGGCGCCGTCTAAAAATAACTGGCCCGGCTTGGCTTTATTTATCCCCGCCGCCTCGTGTTCCACCGCGATTATTTTTAAAATTTCTCCGTTTATTTCCGTGTAAGTCCCGGGCCAAGGATTATAAGCCCTGATCATCCTTTCAATTTCCGCGGCATTTTTTTGAAAGTCAACGCGCCCGTCCTCTTTACTTAGCGTCTTAATATAACTGGCTTGAGAGTCGTCTTGCGCCCGTGGTTTTATCTTCCCGCCGATGAAACCAAGCAAGGTTGGAATAAGTAACTCCGCGCCTAATTCCGCCAGCCGGTCATGAACATCCTTTAAAGTTTCCGAACCGCTTAATTTTATCTTAGTTTGCCGTAAGATCGGGCCGGTGTCAAGGCCGGCTTCCATTTTCATTATCGTCATGCCGGTTTCCGTGTCGCCGTTTAAAATCGGCGCATTCAAACAGGCGGCGCCGCGATATTTCGGCAAAAGGGAAGCATGGACATTAATACAAGCGAAAGTCGGAATATCTAAAATTTCTTGAGGAATAATTTTCCCGTAAGCGATAACGGTTATCAGATCAGGTTTTAAATTTTTGATGGTGGCTGTTTCCGGACGGATTTTTTCCGGCTGAAAAATCGGCAGCCGGTATTTTAAAGCCAGCTCTTTTATCGGCGAAGGAGTTAATATCTGCTTGCGGCCGACCGGTTTATCGGGCTGGGTAAAAACGCCGACGACTTCAAACTCCGGCGCGGCCAATAGACGGCTTAATCCCGGCACGGCAAACTCGGGCGTGCCCATGAAAATAACGCGTATTTTTTTGTCGGGTCTGGCAATGGACATAAGGCGAAAATTAATGATATATTAAGAGGACACGATAATTAAGTGATAATTAAAGTGTTCTCAAGCGCGATAATTAGCGCTTTCTAAGCTGCGGTAATCATCGTTTTCAGAAGCCGCATCTTATATGTTATTAAACTTAATTTATGTTATTAAACTTAATTAATTGGGCATTGAATATCACGCAGGGGCTCGGGTATTTCGGAGTCGGTATTTTAATGGCGATTGAAAGCTCTTTTTTGCCATTTCCTTCGGAAATTGTAATCCCGCCGGCCGCTTATTTGGCTAGTCAAGGAAAGATGAATTTGGTTTTGGTTATTATCACCGGCGTTTTGGGCAGTCTGGCCGGAGCGGTGATTAATTATTTTTTGGCTTTATCTTTGGGGCGATTGGTTGTTTATAAATTAGCCAGTACGCGCTTCGCTCGTCTAATATTAATTACTCCGGAAAAAATTGAGCGGGCGGAAAAATATTTTCTTCTCAATTCCAAATCCGCCACTTTTTTCGGACGCCTTATTCCTGTCATTCGCCAGTTAATTTCTATTCCCGCCGGTTTTTGCCGCATGCCTTTCGGACGATTTTTGTTTTATACGGCTCTCGGCTCGTCTATCTGGGTGAGCATCTTAGCGGCCCTCGGCTATTTTATCGGCGCCAATCAAGTTTTGCTCCAGGAGTATTATCGAGAAATTTCTTGGGGTTTGCTCGCTCTCGGCGTTGTCTGGATAGCTTGGAAATTCCGAAAATGGCAACGAAACAAGAAAAACGGCGTGATGCCGAACATGCTTTAGATTGTCTTTACTCGACGCGCTTATCTTTAACGAGCTTATCAATGAATAAGATTCCGTCCAGATGGTCCAGTTCGTGCTGGATGATGCGCGACATTATTTTGTCGGCGCTTATTTTTTTAGCCCGACCCTTCTCATCTAGATAAGCGCAACTAACTTTTTTATGGCGCTCCACGCGTCCGTAAATTATTTCTCCCTTCTTATCAAGAACGGATAAGCAGCCCTCTTCTTCCGTTTCTCGCGCCCATGACCTTTTGGTTATTTTGGGATTTATCAGAAAATAGATCTTATTGTCATGATGGATGACGACGAGACGGATGTTTTGGCCGATTTGCGGCGCGGCTAGGCCGGCGCCATCTCTTTTTATCATCGTTTCCTTTATGTCCGCCAAAAGTTCTTGAAAATTTTGCCGGCCGATTTCTTCCGCACCGATGTTGCCGGAAATTTTTCGCAGGATCGGGTCAGGATTCGTTAATATTTGAAGTTGTTTGGGCATATGGTTACTTTTGATCGATAATCTTGAAAAAATATTTCCATTTCGCTCCGCTCCGGCATAATTCTTTGGTGTCATTAAGGGCGATTTCTATCTGTTGAGACGATTTTTCTTTACAGACTTTAAAGACCGCCCCTCGTTTAAAACCGGGGATGCCGAGATCGCAAATGACGCGCAGAGCCAAGTCCTGCCAAGGATAGGCCGGCGGTTTGATTGGTTTGACGCCCTGGCGATTTTTTAAGATATCTGAGAAGGAGTCCATAATTTAAAATTCACGGTCAAGTAGCCGATACCGAAGTCGGTTTGATAGGAAAGGATTTCCGGCTGCCACTTTGAGCCGCTGATGATTCCAAGAAGGATTAGTAAGGGGCGTAAGCCGCATTCGCCGGCGTCTTTAACCAGTTTGGCGTCCATTTTCAAAATATTAGCCGAAGCGGTGGTTAGATCACTGAGATATTCTATCAGCTTGTTATCAAACTTGGCACCCTTGGGTGAATAGCCTCCCGGAGATTTTTTTTTCAAACGGTGCGACAAGTCGCCTGAAGCGATCAGAGCGATATTTTTTTCATTGGACATTAAGACCGTTTTCAACCTTTCGCCGAAACGCCATTGGCTATCAAGACTAGCGTTATCGGCCGGGGAAATGATGATTATCTTTGCTTCCGGGCAAGCATCCTTTAGTAAATAAAGAGGAATGGCGCTGCCATAGTCTAAAGCGTTTTCGGAAATTAGTTGTAAAGGGAATTCCGGACGGAGCGCGTTCTTAATTTGATCGGCCAAAAAAGCGTCGCCGCTTAATACGGTTTTAGGAGGGATGAAGCCGAAGTCTTTCAGATTTATTTCCATTTCCGGAGCGACATTAAGGACAAAAGAATCGACCTGCGACGCGCTATGCGGAGATATGATTATGATAGTGTCAACCGAACCGGCCTTTAAGTCGTTTTTTATCTCTTCATAGGCCGCCACGGTTTTTGCCAAGAAACTATAATTAGCCCGGCCGATTTCCGGGATGAGTAGTGGAGAATGAGGAAGCAGAGCAACGGTTGTTAGCGCCATAAATTTAAGATTTTTAGGTATTTTTAGTATAGTATTATTTAGTATTTTAGGGAAGTTGACAAAAATAGTAAGTTATTGCGAAAAAGAAGACATCTTGAATTTAAAAAAGGTTTCCTTCGGAGGAGAAAACCTTTTGAAGTTCCTATTTATTAATACGTTCAGTTTATCGTATGGCTTCACCCATGTCGTAATTATATAAGAATTGTGACGAAACCGTGATGATGTTTTGGGGGTTATAATTTAATTTAGCGAAGATGGCATCATCGGTAAAGGGACGTTTTTTTCCGTTAGAAATCAAATAAATTGTCGGATAGGTGCTGGTCTTGACGAGAGCGCCTTCGTCTAAAAGTATCGGCGTGGTCGTGGCGTAAGCTTTCAATTGGGTTGTGGTTTTCGGAATTATTTTTTTGCCGACAAATTTAATATTTAATAAAACTTTATCGACTAAAGCGCGTGTACCATTTTCAACATAAAATATTTCTCCGGTTTTGGAATCTTGGAGTAAAGCGCCGGTTACATAAGTAGAAGTGGCGGTGATAGCTTTGCCAAGCGAATATCCGGCCAAATCGGCCACGGTCGCGGTCTCAATTTCTTCGAGGTTGAAGCCGATTTTTTTAAAAACGTCCAAACTGGCGAACGGCCGTTTTTCCTTGTCAACTAACAGGTAAATTGTTTTATCCGGAATTTGGACGAGAGAATAATTCGCGAATTTTATTTCGTCCCCGAGCGGGTAATTTTCTAAATCAGCGCCGGTGACCGTGACTATTTGTTCCGGCCGGAAACGGGAAACGAAGGCGGACCAATTCGTGAAGTGGCGTTTCTCTCCGCTCGCGATCAACCAGACTCGCGGGTCGCCTTCGGCTTTGATTATGGAACCGTCCGGATATAAGCGCGACACTTTCGGGAAATAAGTATTCCAGAGTTTATAGGTATTATAATTGCCATTGAAGACGTGCGGCGTGTAATTATATAAAGCGGCCGTCGCTTGGTTGGCCGGAGTCACGCTGACCATCTCCGGAGAAGTGACAATGCTATTGTAGTCGCCGTCGTTTATCGCTCTAGCCGTTGATTTTAAAATACTATATTTATCTTTGGCGATATAAGTCTGGCCGACTTTAAAGCCGTAATTTCCCGGTTCTTGCATATAAGCCAGGAATTGGAGCGCGGCGCTGTTAACTTGCTTGCCGAAACCTTTATAATAAGGATTGCAGACCCAGCTGTCCGGACAGCCATAGCCGGTCGCCCAGTCCAGATGATTTTGAGGCGGGGCGCTGTCGGTCACCAAGCTGGCTTCTTTCTGGAGCAGAACTAGAAGGAATTTCGGATTGATGGTCGTTATCTGCCGGCATTTGGATTTCTTTTCAGCTTCGGTCGGTCGGTCGCTTAAAGTTATTCCTCCGCAATCATAATTATTATGGGTCGCGTCATAAATTATTTCCGCGGCGCCTTTCATGTCGCCGTGAGTATTCAGAGTACTGTAGTTAGCCAGATAACTGCCCTTGTTTTGGAGAAAATTTTGGATTTCCGTCAGCCCCATGGAACTATAATTAAGGATTTCGCTATCCTCCAGAATCCGGTTAGGATTAAAATTCAGGTCGATATTGGTCTGCGCTCGCGCCAATAACGGCAAAAGGCAGGCGATAAGCGCGCCTAAGCCTATTAAGTTTGTTTTGATGAATTTGGTATGTTTCATATTGTATCATTATAGTATAATTTTCCGTTTTCTCCAAAACTATTATCGTTCA
>Ga0268276_1001977_pt1 | contig 18495 bp, 23 predicted proteins | sample saktaG_4_FD_190145 | JGI IMG/M metagenome (GOLD analysis project Ga0268276, IMG submission 190145) | Saline water microbial communities from Sakinaw Lake, British Columbia, Canada - sak_2010_1_5_45m | ecosystem: Environmental > Aquatic > Non-marine Saline and Alkaline > Saline ...
TGCAGGAGTGCCCTGAGACCTGTCTTGAGGCATAGGAATATTCTGCCCCTGAAAGACTACCGGGCCGTTAAAACCTTCAATCCCGCTGGCTGTCTTTTTGAGCCGGATACGCATATCATCTTTTTCTACCTCCAGCTCAACAAGGCCGTTTTCATTCATCAGATTAATCATTTCTTTTATTTCCTTGATGTTCATTTAAAAGCTCCTTGCTTAGTTAATTCTTTCGCTATAGGTACCGCCGGTACGCGTATCTACCTTAATCCTGTCTCCCACATTAATAAATAAAGGAACTTGTATAGTTGCTCCGGTATCCACCTTAGCCGGCTTGGTTCCGCTCTTAGATGAATCACCCTTAAAACCTGGTTCAGTTTCAACTATTTTAAACTCAATAAAATTAGGAAGGGTAACGGATAAAGCAACACCTTTAAAGAAATACCCCATAATCTCCAGGTTATCTTGCAACAACTTCGCCTTATCACCGATAATATCTTCGGTTATTGCAATCTCTTCAAAATTTTCCTGGTCCATAAAATGGAACATCCCGCTGCTTGAATATTGATATTGCAGCTTGCGCTCTTCCACATAAGCCTGTTCTATCTTTTCTTCCCCGCGGAAGGTTTTCTCCTGAATGTTGTTAGTTTTCATATCGCGTAAACGCGCGCGCACAAAAGCCGCGCCTTTGCCGGGCTTGACATGCTGGGCATCAACACAGACATAAACAATATCATCCACTAAAACAGTTACCCCTGATTTGATTTCATTAATTGATAGTGCCACTTAAAACCTCGCATCCTTTATTGGTTACTAATATCATATCCTCTACCCTTATTCCGAACTTGCCGGGCAAGTATATACCCGGCTCTATTGTAAAGACCATCCCCGGCTTAAGAGCGCTGGCCTCGTTACCTGAAATACGCGGGTCCTCATGCACTTCTAAACCAAGCCCATGGCCAAGGTTATGGGTAAAGCATCCCGCATACCCTTTTGAAGCTATATATTCCCGTGCAACTTTATCAATTGCAGCCATTTCTGCGCCTGGAACAACCCTTTTGATTGCTAATTCCTGGGCCTTGAGCACAATATCATAAACCTTGCGCACAAGAACTTTTATTTTACCCAAAAACAAAACCCTTGTCAAGTCGGATTTATACCCCTGGTAATCAACCCCAAAATCAATGAGCACAGGCTGATTATCCCTTAACCTTCTTTGACCGGAAATATGATGCGGCTGGCTGGAGTTAGGCCCAGAAGCTACGATTATATCAAAAGCGGAGGCATTACAACCGTGATATCTTATAAAACGCTCAAACTCAGCGACTACCTCCGCCTCTTTTACCCCGCAGGCAATGAACTTCTTAATATGGTCAAATGCCAATCCGGTAATTTTAACCGCCTGCTTAAGCTTTTTTATCTCCCCGCTGTCTTTAACCTGCCTCCTGTCTTCAACAATGCTATGAGTAGGGATAAGCTCAAGACGGCCATTAAAAAATTCTTTGATTTTATTATGCTCGGCAAAAGGCAGATACCTTTCCTCAAATCCTAACTTTTTTAAACCCAGGCTCAAAGATTCTTCAGCAATCCGTTTAAATACTGAACCGTTACACTCCCTAAGCTTGATCTTCCCTTTTAAAAAGCCTTCAGCTTCTTCAGTATAGCGGGAATCAGTAAAATAGATATCCCCTTTCTCGGATACTAATAAATAAGAGTCACGGCTTGGAAACTCGGTAAGATAAGATATATTCGCAGGAAGAGAAACAAGCAGGCCGTCAAGCCTTCTTTGCTTAAGCTGGGAATATACATACTTTAAGCGGGGACTCATTTTGCCTCAACCAGATCAAGAATGGCAGATAAACCTAAAGAATAGCTCTTGGCCCCAAAGCCCATAATCGTGCCCTTAGCTACAGGGCTGATCAAAGACTTGTGCCTGAACTCTTCGCGGGAATAGATATTGGAAAGATGCACTTCTACCACAATTAACCCACAAGCAGCTATGGCGTCACGCACAGCCACGCTTGTATGAGTGTAGGCCGCGGGATTAATTAAAATACCCAGGAATTTATTCTTGCCGGCTGAACCGATTAAATCCACAATCTCACCTTCATGGTTAGACTGTTTAATAACCAGAGTAACTTTGTCTTTCTTGGCCTGGGCTTTGAGCATCTGGTTGATCTTTGCTAAAGTTATATGCCCGTAGACCGCCGGCTCCCTGACTCCTAAAAGGTTCAAATTCGGACCGTGTATTACCAGTATCTTCTTCAAGGTCTCCCCCTGTATTCTATATACTACATACTATCTACCAACTTATTCCGCCTCATCAATCAACATAACCGGTATGCCTTCGCGTACAGGATATTTCTTCCCGCATTTTTTACAAACAATCTTATTTTCTTTCAGTTCCACATCTGATTTACACGCAGGACAGGCCAATATATCTAACAGTTCTTTATCGATCATTTTGTCTACAAAGACAACACCCGCGCAATTCCGTTAAGCGCGGGGTGTGCCCTCTCCTTTTTCCAAAGCAAGATAAGCTACCCTTAGTTCATAAAGCATGTTTTCCAACAGTTGGGATTCCTCGGAAGATAAATTCCCTTTAGTTTTCTCCTGCAGCATCCCTAATGTATCAATAATAAACTTTGCCTGCGCAGGGTCTTTCTGGGTTTCTTTAGTCTCCGGATTAGCCATATGCCCCATGGCAATTGAAGCCTGCAGGGCAAGCGTAGTAATAAAAAACTTAAAATCCGGCACAGGCGGAATAAATTTACCTTCTTCCTTTGGAGTCTGCTTCTCTTTCTCTACTTTTTCCTTCCAACTCTCATCAACCTTTTTCTTGATCTCGTCCATTTTTTAACTGATTGTGATTCCGGCGTAGCCTACAACACTGCTGGTATCACCGCTGGCATCGCCGCTGGTTTGATATTTAATTAACTTCCCCTTTTTTGCCCCGAGAAGCCTGGAGGCCCTCAACAAAACAACTGCCGGGGCAAATCCGCACATGGAAATAGCTGATTCCTTTACTGCCGCATCAAGCCTGTCTTCATCTAAAGCAATCATTGCCTCTATAGCCAAAGCGTCTTTCTTCTCAGCGATTCTCTGCGGCTCATAATGCGTCATATCGGAACTGGCAATAAGCATAGTGGAGCTTATTAGATTATGTTCAATAATTACTCCGGCCAGCTCATCCGCGACTATTTTAAGAATGGCTAACTGGTCAGCCTTGATTGCAATAGGAACAATTTTGAAATCTTTTTTAAAATACTGCAATATGGGCAGCTCTACTTCCAGCGAATGCTCTTCCATATGGGCAAACGTATCGGCTTTCAGGTATTTTGAGCTGCTTAGAAATAAATTTGCCAGCCGGAAATCAACCTCTATATTTCCAAAAGGGGTTTGCCAATAACCCTGCGGCATCAGGCTGAAAGCCGGTCCATTACCGGTATGGTTTGGCCCTAAAAGTATAAGCGTGTCTTTAATATTAACCCCTGAGAGAGTCTGGGCTGCTACCCTGCCTGAATAAATATATCCGGCATGCGGCAAAAGACAGCCTAAGACATCCTGCTTTTGCCCGGGGATAATCTTAAAAGAAGAAATTAAATCAAAGAGGGTATCCGGTTCATCCGGGTAAAACTGCCCGGCTACGCATGGCCTGCGGATATTAGTTTGGTTCGTCATAAATTTGGGATATAAAATTGCGGCTTCTGATTAATGCTTCTGCGGTTGCCGGATGATGCGCCTCAATAACTTTTAAAGTACTTTCTTTTAAGTAAGGCTTGAGCACGGTAAAATCCAGCTCACCCTCCAGTGGGGCCAGGTGGTCCTGACAGCCTGAAATATCGTGAAGATGCGCGCCAATCAGGCGCTGACCATAACGATCCAGGAAATCCTTATGCTTTGCCAACCCTAGATTCTCCATCAATTGGGCATGGCCGGTATCATGCCAATAATAAACCTGGGAGTTGTTAAATTTATCAAGGATAACCCCGATTTCATCAATATTGGGGATCTCCCGGTAGTAAAACCGTGTTTCTACCCCCAGCAAAATACCTTTTAGCTGCGCGTGAGCGTTTAATTCTTCAATACTGAATAATGCCTGAGTAAGGAATTTGGCGGATACAACAGAACGCTCATGCAACATCCTATCCTTTAACTCAAAAAACTCTGCCGAGTTATTTTTACCCTGGTTATACGCATTAATCAACGGCCGGGTATAATCAGGGATTTCAACCCTGCCGCAGTGCAAAACCACTGCCCTTGCTCCTAATCTGGCGGCAGTATCAATACTGCGTTTTGCGTATTTCACTGCTAAAAAACGTTCTTCCTTATCCAAAGACGCCATTGAATAGCAGTCCGGCAAAGCCTGTTTCCGGCTGAGTTTATCAGGGATAGGGCAATAATTATGCAGGCTGACAATATCAATATTCAGCCTGCGGGCAGAACACGCGATTTGTTCTACCATTTCAGAATTAAGGTTGAAACTCAATTCAATAGCCTTAAAACCAAGTTGGCTTATTTCAAAGAGCAATTTCTCCCCATCATCAAAACGATAAGCGTTCCAAGAGGTAGAGATTGCTAAGCTCATGCTTATTTTCTGGATTTAGCTTTTTTTCTTTTGCGCTCGCTGGGTTTTTCGTAATGTTTGCGGTCGCGCACTTCCCGCAGGATGCCGTCCTGTTCAATCTTTTTCTTAAAACGGCGTAAAGCAGATTCGAAAGATTCATCTTTTTTAACTTCTACCTGTGACAATATGATCATCTCCTTTCAGTGTAATTTAAGCAAGTAATATACCATTCTTTTAGGGAAGTGTCAATAACGGGCTTGCGAGTCTGCTATTCTATTTCAAAAGAAATAATGATATTGAAAGAAAGCTGAGGATAATCCAGCTCTTTAGGAAAGTTGGGGAACGGCGAGGCATCCCTGACGCTTCTTGAGGCGATTTTCTTCAAGTAATCGCTGGCCCTGGTCTTTGCCTCAATCAGGCGCACATCTTTAACATAACCATCATTGGAAATAACAAAAGACAGGTATACTTCCCCTGTTTCATTATGAGTATAATTTTGATATGCGCTGCGGCGTATCTTTTCCCTGACAATCTGATAATAGCTTATATAACTGGGGTTATTGATCCTGGCCATCTCAATTTTAGGCAAGTTGACCTTTTTCTTAACCGCCAGCATATCAGGGCTGTTGAAAGCCGGCTTAGCCAGCTCCGGAGACTTATTCGCTAATGCCTTGGAACCTTTAAAAACTTCATTCTTCTCAACGTAAGGCGGAGGGATTCTGGCATCCGCAGAGGCCTTGATAATTTTAGCATCAAGTTTCAAGAAAGGCTCGGCTTTAGATATCTTCTTAATTGAATCCGGCGCGGGAGTCGGTTTAGGACGCAGCTCTTCTTTCTTAAGGTAACGCACTTTTATCGTCTGCTCTTTTGGCGCGGGGACAAGAGGGTTCAGCCGGGGGCTCTGTAAAAGGAAGGCCCCGTGAGAAATAATGGAAAAGGCAAAGGTATAGCGTAACAGGCGGTCAAAATTCATAACTTAGTTTATCATAGCAGAGATAATCTTGCAAGAAATTGAAACAGCGGGTACTGCTAGTTTGTACTCAAGGAAAAAACGATTGCGACTGTCATGCTTATAGAAGAGCTGCTGATTTCTTTCGGCACAGGATGAAAAGGGCTTGCCCTTTTCACAGTAGCGGCAGCTTCTTCATCAAGGATCTTTGAACCGGAGGACCTGACCACCCTTATATCCCGGCCTATGCCGTTAGGTAAAATAGTAAAATATAAATACGTTATCCCCTCAAGCCCCTGTTTTTTCGCCCACAAAGGATATCTTCTTGCTTCTTCTATCCTTTGTTTTACCATATCCTGGTAACGCAACATTGTTTCTTTCTCGCGGCTGTTTGCCTCCAATTTTTCTTCAATCCGCTCCTGAGGGGCCTGTTGCACGATTGCCTGTTCCAACAGGGATTGCGGCTTCAGCTCAGGTTTCGGCGATTCCGGCTTCTGCTCGACTTCCTTAAACCTCTTTTCCTGCCCCATAATATCAATTTTCGGCAAAAGCGCAGGCCGATTTTTCTCAAAACTGATTTTAATATCATGCACATCTTCCGCTTTTTTAATTTCAGGAGGCAAGCGCTGATTAAACCCGGGAACACCCAAAAGCAGGCAATGCCCGGAAAAAGATATTAAAAAAGCCGCGCTTATCAATTTATTTTCTAACATTTTCTTCTTTTGTAGTTGAAATAACTACCCCTTCGGCTTGCGCCTGTTTTGCGACATCCATAACTTTTACCGCCAGGCCGAGATTAACCTTTTCATCGGATTTAAGGACCACGATCCTTTTCTGACTATCCTCTATTTTGCTCAGTCTTTCTTTTAAGATGCCGCCCAATTCATCAATTTCCACCTTTTTGCCCTCGGTAAAAATCTCATTATCCGGAGTGATAAATACAGTAATGTTTTCATCATGAAGCACAGCAGTCTTTGCCGTAGGCAAAGCAACTTTTATACCCTGGTGTTTAGTGAAGGTGTAAAGCAGGCTAAAAGAGATAAAAAAGAAAATAAACATATTCAGGACAATGTCGGTCATTGCCACTGATTCAAGGCTTAACATATAACCTCTCCGGGGAGTTATTTTCATTTGGCAGATGTCTCCTTCATCCCGGAAATCACTTCCGATAACTGGATACAATGATTGGTAAAATCATTTGCGCTAAATTTTATCCGGCTGATAAAATAGTTGTGGCAGAGATACAGCGGGATAGCAACACTTAAGCCGGCGGCGGTGGTAATCATCGCTTCATAAATGCCTCCGGCAAGGGCGTTCACCGTTATGTTTGCTCCTGCCTTTTCCCAGGACATAAAAGCACGGATTAACCCGGTAATTGTCCCTAAGAATCCCAACAAAGGCTCAATACCGACTATGGAAACTAATGCCCCCAAATATTTTTCCATTTTCTGAATCTGATTATTGCCGGCCTGCTCCAGAATTTTCTCCAGCCTATCCAATGGGAGATTGCGTCTTTCTATGCCTATCTTAAATACCGCTGCTAACGGATGACGATTATATTTATTACACAGCTCCAACGCATTATTCACCTTGCCTGCCTTTAGATCTTTAAAGATACTTTGCACAAACTCAAAAACATTTAATCTCATCTGCCGGAACGTCCAGAGCTTTACTATAACTATCGTAAAACCGATGACCGAACCTGCGGCAATTGGCCACATCAGGGGGCCGCCTTTTAAAAATAAATCAAACATCTTTTACCTCTCTCTTTAGAATAGGGCGGGAGAAAATTCTCCCGCCCTCCGGATGCTGCTAGAATTTTCCCTTAACCCCTGCATAGAACGAACGGCCTAATGTTTCATAGCCGTAAACCTCCTGGTAATTCTTATCAAAGAGGTTTTCTATCCTGGCAAAGACTTGAAAATTCTTTGTTATATCGTAAGAGCCGGCCATGCGAAAAATGGTGTAGGCCTTGTCTTTTACAGTATTGTAATCTGAATCGCGACGGCTGCCTACGTAGTTCATACCGAAATTAAGATTGGCGCCGGGCAGAAATCCCCAATCAACATCGAAATTTACCTGGTTTTCCGGCCGTCTCGCCAATTTCAGGCCGTTTTCTTCATTTTCGGTATAAGTATAAGTATAGTTAGCTGACAAGATAAGGTTATCTAACGGCCTAACTTTTGCGCCGAGTTCCCAACCTTTAGTTTTCGCCTTACCGACATTATAATAGTGCCCCTCATATGTAACCAGATCAGTCATCACCCAATCAATCAGATTCTTATATTTATTATGAAAATACGTCAGGTCAAGTGACAGCTTGTCCCCGAGGAAATTCTGCTCGAAACCGAAATCGTAACTCCTACTTTCTTCAGCTCTCAGATTAGGATCTCCGGAAGAAGCATCATAGAGCTGATAAAGCGTGGGGGCCTTGAAACCCGTGCCCCAGTTCGCCTTCAGACGAGTGCCACTTTCCGGTATCAGATAAGCAGTAGAAAATTTATAAGTAGCTTTGGTACCAAATATCTCATGATCGTCAACCCTTAAACCTGGGGTAATAAAAAGCCTGTCCCAGACTTTAAGCTGATCCTGCAGGTAATACCCGTAGTTGTCGATGCTTTTCCTATCCTGTTTGTCTGCAGAAAAGCCGTAATAATCATAATCATTCGATTCGTAATAAGATGAGCCACTTTCCTTCTCATATTCAAAGCCCGCGGTAACGGTATTCCATCCAATGGGAGAAATATTATGCTGCCACTCGATTTTCTTATTATTGCCCTTGTACCAGTCCGCGATAGTTTTGTAGTAGCAAACCGGATCCCAATCTTTCCTGTCCTTGCGGTGTATATCGTGATAAGAGAAAGATAAAATATGGGTCCAGTAAGAATTAATTGCTTGGTCAAAAGCCACCTTAGCGGCAAGATCCTTTGACCAAGAAGTATAATTAGATACATCTTGATTAGAACTGTAATCTGAACCCGTTCTGGCATTAACATAGTTAACAGACAGGTTTAGTTGAGCATTATTAAGAATCTTATAGCCTATTTTTGAAGAAAGAGCGAGATTGTGATATGGATCATTTTCTGAACCGCCTTCTGCCGCAGATATACCATCAGAATCAAGACGCGTAGCAGAAAAAGAATAATCAAGCTTATCCAGGGCAGTACCGCTTAACCCGAAATTTTCCGAAAAAGTATTATGCGAACCGCCTTCAAAAGAACCTTCTACTTTCGGTTTACCTGTTCCTTTCTTAGTAATAATATTGATCACCCCAGCCATCGCATCGGAACCATAAAGCGTTGACTGCGGGCCGCGCACTACTTCAATACGTTCAATATTATCAGTCAGCAGATTAGCAAAATTAAAAGAACGATTGTCTGAGATCGGGTCATTTACTTCAATCCCATCGACCATTACCAATGTCTGCCCAGAATTTGCTCCGCGCATAAAAACAGAAGTTGGCCCCCCTAATGTACCAGTCTGAATAACAGTAAGACCCGGTACGTCACGCAAGACTTCTTGAACGCTACGCTTTCCGGATTTCCTTATATCCTCCGCAGTAATCACAGTAGTCGAACTTCCGATTTCAGCCTGGTAGGTTTCGGTTTTTGTAGCAGAAACAATAACATTGCCCAGATCGTATTTAATATCAGCAGTTTCTTTGTCTGCGGATTCCGTGGCTTGAGCTTCATCTGCCCAGGCCTGATTAACCGTAATTAAAATTGCCATAATAATGAAGCTAAAAATTGCCTTTTTCATTGTTCTTCTCCTCCGAGAATACTTCCCTTAATAGGCAATCGTCCGGGCTCGCCGGCTCCATTATAGAGCCGAAATTACCGTTGCGGGGCAGCCAAAGGGATCGCACCTTCACTTCCTCTGCCTATCTGGAAAAAATTGTTAATATTATATCTACACTAACCGCACTTTAAACCTTGATTATCTCTTATCACCTCCTTCCCTTATAATGATATCCATAGATTCTTTAAAATCAGTTTGTGAGAACATCTCCAGAGTCAGTACGCCATTGTAGTTATTATGCTTTAGAAATTGAATTATACGCCTTATTAATGCCGCATCGAAATATCTCAGCGATGTATGGTCCTGGCATCCGTTAACGCCATGAAGATGAATTACCCGGGTCATACCGATATATTTTTTTAAGTGCTTCAGCGGATCAATCCCCGCTGTAATAAGATGCCCTATATCCACGCAAATTGAAAAGCCGTTCTTCAGGACTAAGGCATCGACATAGCCAAAAGGATAATTTAGATTTTCAACAACTATATCTTGAGGCCGGGCAAACTTAAACCCGGCCATCTCCTTTAACGACTGGTTAATCCTGCCCTGCCAAAGCTTAATATTACCTTCAGCCCGTTTAGATAAATTAAGATGTAATATATACGCGTAGGGGTTAAGCATAGCTAAACGCTCAATAAGCAAGCCCGCCTTTTCTACCGACCACTTTCTTTTGTCTGCTATTGCGCTGCCAAGATTAATATCTAAAGGCAGATGAACAGTATAGGTTAAATTCCACTTGTTGCTTATACGTTTTAGTTCCTGCAAATCTGCCTGCTGGGGAATATTTCCCACGTTATTAACTTCAAATAAAACCAACTCTATATCCTCAACCTTACCCTTTAATTTATGCACATTCGGCAAGATATCATCCGGATAGATATATGACGTAGTACCAATTCTAAATGGCAGTTTTTGTCGTTTCATTTAATAAAACTTAAGCATATTCCCTGATATCTAAAAACCAGTGCTTCCAAAAGCTTTCCTTGATTACAGGCACTGCTTCGACTATTTTAATCGGCCTTTTAAAAATCGGCCCATCAACCACCAAAGTATGATATTCCCCTTTCTCACCACAAGGGCAAATATCTCTTTTCTTCAGCTCTTCAACTAAACCTTTATCAATATAACGGCCAAGAAATTCCTTACCCATTATATCTGCTTTACAACTAACAATGATTGCCTTAAACCCTAACCTGATAAACTCATCAATAAGACCTTCCGTAGAATTGCTCCAAAGCGGTTCTAAAGCATTAATATTCAAATCCGCGCAGACCCGCTCAATCCAGCTTTCATGTTCCAATAGATAAATATCACCAAAAACCATTGAACCAATATCTTTACCTCTAAACTCAGTTACCGCAGATTTAAATTCCTCCTCATACTTCTGCATATCCGGGCTGACTTCTTTTTGCACCAAAGGTATTCCGATTAAATCCGCCTGAAACTTCAACAACTTTCCTTCTATCCCATGAAAACATCCGCGTTTTGATTCCCGCGAGATAAAATTCAAAAGTAGTTTTATATCATAGCCTTGCAGCATTGCCCTATAGCAAGCCAGGCAGCTATCCTTTCCCCCGCTCCAAGATGATATTGCTTTTAGTTTATCCATACCTAAACCTTATGTGTTATACAAACGGTTAATAAAATAACTACCTCCATTATTTCAATTGTCGCTCCCAGTGTATCCCCGGTTACCCCTCCGATTTTCTTGGCAATAGCCAAGTTGATTAAATAAGCGCAGCCGGAAATAACCAACAAAACCAACCAACCCTTTAATCCCCAGATAGAAAATGAAAATACCAGAACTATAATTAATGAAGCAAGAAGAACTTTAAGATTCAAACCCTGCATAAAAAGTTTGGCTTTGCCTTCCTGGCGGGCATATGGGAATAGATACATCACCATGACTACAGCCCATCTGCTTAAAATACACATTAAGATTAAAGCCGCCGGCTTAACTATAACACTCATGGAAGAAAGCAAACCAATCTTCAAAAGTATAATGCTGATCAGACTTAAAACACCCATCACTCCAATATGCGGATCATGCATAATCTTAAGCATTTCTTCTTTGCCTTTACCGCCGCTTAGAAAAGCATCCGCAGTATCAGAAAGGCCGTCCATATGCAGGCCGCCGGTAAGAATAACCAGGGTAATTACTAAAATTATGTTTATAACTGCCGGCAGGATTCCTAAACCGGAAAATAAGGTATTCAAACCTGCAAGTATTAACCCTAAAAATAAACCTACAACCGGGAAAAATACCAAAGCCCAAGCCATTCTTTCCTCATTAAATTGTTTTACTTTTAACGGCAAAACAGTCAAAAACTGTAGGGCCAATAAGAAACTGCTCATTCTTTCTTCTCCGATACTTTGGCGCTTTTAAAAGTAGCCATCTGGGTAAGAATCTTGATTGCGGCATCAGCCAGTCCTATACCCAAGGCTCCTCCGGTACCCTCCCCGAGCCTTAAATCTAAATCCAGTAAAGGCCTTAACCCAATATGCTCCAAAATAATCTTATGGCCTGCCTCCTGAGAATTATGCGCGGAAATCATATAGTCTTTTACTTTAGGCTCAATCTTAAAAGCGATTAATGCAGCAGCTCCGGATATAAATCCATCAATAACTACCGGGGTTTTATGGGAAGCGGCAGCCAAAATTATACCCGCTAACCCGGCGATTTCAAATCCGCCCACCTTGGATAAAACATCAATCGCGTCTGTTGAATCCGGCTTATTCACAAGAAGAGATCTCTTAATAATCTCAATTTTGTTCTTTAAACCTGAATCATTAAGGCCGGCCCCTCTGCCGGCTACCTCTTCAACTGATTTAGCAGTAAAAGCAGCGGTAATTGCGCTGGCAGCAGTAGTATTACCTATGCCCATCTCACCGGTCCCAACAATATTAATACCTAGTTTTAGTTCTTCCTCAAAAATCTCTATTCCCGCGCAAATCGCTTTTATTGCCTCATCCCTGCCCATCGCCGGGCCTTTAGCCATATTCTTTGTCCCATAATTTATTTTCTTAACCCGTAATTCTGGACTGGGTTTCAGGTCGCTTGCAACACCCATATCCACAACCACCACCTTTGCACCAACATGTTTTGCCAAAACATTTATACCTGCTCCTCCGGCAATAAAATTATAAACCATCTGAATAGTAACTTCTTTAGGATAAACGCTTACCCCTTCATCTGTTACGCCGTGGTCTGCGGCTAAAGTAAAAATAACTTTTTTTTCTAATGTCGGGCTGAGATTTCCGGTAATTCCGCAGATTTGTTTTGCCAGCTCCTCTAATCTTCCTAAGCTGCCTAATGGCTTGGTTAAATTATCCAATCTTTCCTGGGTCTTCTTTATGATTTCATGGTCAATTCCTGAAATATTTTTAGTTACTTTATTTATCCTCTCCACTTATTTATCCTCCCTGCCTGCCGGGAGGCAGGCTTTTATCTTTAGAGGTATTCCCGCAACAACAAAAAATACCTTATCAGCATTCCTGGCGGCCATCTGGTTCACTCTTCCCGCAATATCACGAAAATCCCTGCCCAGTTTATTCACAGGAACCAACCCTAAGCCTACTTCATTAGAGACCAAAATTACCCTTGCTTTCTTCTTACTTAAAACAGCTAACAGTTCTTCAATCTTTTCCAAGATTTGCTCTTGGGTATTCTTGGAAAGAATAAGATTTGAAACCAGAAGAGTCAAGCAATCAATAAGAATACAATCAAAACCATTATCTAACTTCCCAATTAATCTTGACAGATCCTTAGGCTCCTCAAAGGTTTTCCAGTGTTTCGGCCTTGATTCTTTATGCAACCTGATGCGCTCTTGCATCTCCTTATCTAAACCAAGGCAGGTGGCAATAAAAGCGACTTTTTTATATTTTTTAGCCAAGCAAAGAGCATAGCTGCTCTTACCGCTGCGCGCCCCACCGAGAATTAAAGTTATTTTATTCATCATTTACCTCTCTCCCGGAACTAAGACTACGTTAGGTTTACCTGTAACCGAATTATCATTTACCAAGACAAGAGTCTTATAAACCGTTTCAATATTTTTATAAGTTAAGACTTCTTCCGGCCTGCCCTCCTTAAAAATAATACCTTTATCCATAAGGACAATGCGATTAGAATACGCACTGGCTAGATTCAAATCATGCAGGATCATTACGATCGTAAGGTCATTTCTTCGGTTAAGTTTTTTTAATAAATCCAGGGCCTGCACCTGATGTCCGATATCCAGATGCGAGGTCGGCTCATCCAAAAACAAAAGCTCCGGCTCCTGCGCCAAAGCCCGGGCAATCACTACCCGCTGGCGCTCGCCAGCGCTTAATTCATCAATCCGTTTATCTTTTAGGCTCAAGGTATCAGTTAAACTAAGCTTTTCACTTGCAATCTCAATATCTTTTTTAGTCTCATACTGCAGCCGCTTTAAATGCGGGATCCTGCCCATTAAAACCAGCTCCATAACCGTAAAAGAAAAACTGGTTGAGATATCCTGAGAAACAAAAGCTACCTTGCGGCAAAATTCCTTTAAATTCATCTGCGCGATATTCTCGTCCTTATAGAAGATTTCTCCCTTTCTTACAGGAAGCACCCGCGTTACCAGGCGCAGAAGCGTAGTCTTTCCTGAGCCATTAGGCCCGATAATCCCTAAAAAATCACCCTGGTTTACATCCAGAGATAATCCCCTGATAACATCTTCTTTATAATATCCTCCACTTAAATGGTTAATCTTTAATAAAACACTCATGATATCCTTTTTCCTTTTTTTAGAAGGATAATAAATACCGGAGCCCCGATTATCGCGGTAAGAACGCCAATGGGAATTTCAATAGGTGAAAAAAGCGTGCGCGAAAAAAGATCACAGAGAATTATAAACACTGAAGCGGCCAAACAAGTGGTAGGAATAAGAATTTTGTGGTTCGGGCCCACAATCAAACGCATCATATGCGGTACAATCAAGCCCACAAATCCAATTATCCCGCAAATACAAATCAGGCTGGCGGTTATTAAAGCAGTAACGAGAATAATTATTTTCTTTATATTCTGCGTATCTATACCCAAATGAACGGCTTCTTCTTCTCCTATACTAATCGCGTTGAGATCCTGAGCAAACAGATATATCACACATATCCCCAAAATAACGGGTAAAGCAACCAGGATGAGAAGTTTATAATCATAGACTTGCAAACTTCCCCATAACCACCAGTTCATCTCATGCATTGCCTCATTTCCAAACAAGGATACCAAAAATACTATCAATGAAGAAAAAGCCACTGAAATAATTACCCCAGAGAGAATTAATGATTTGTCCGCGATTGCCCCTTTTTCCCGGGATAAATTATAAACTATGATAATACTAAGCACTGCGCCCAAAAATGCCGCCAGGGGCATATAAATTCTTGAAACTCCCAATATCACTGCGCTTACCGCCGCTAAACCGGCGCCGCTTGAAGTCCCCAGTAAATACGGTTCAGCCAATGGATTCCTTAATATTGCCTGAAGAGCTATGCCAGAAACCGCCAAACCACTGCCTACCAGAACTCCCGCAATGATACGCAATAGACGTAAATTAAAAATTGCCTGATTATCTTCAAGCAGAAGATTAGCTGCCGGAATATTTACCGCGCCTTTTAACAGACCAAGAATTGCAACAACACAAAGCAACAACAATAATATTAAGAGGTTTCTTTTTAAATGCATTTTATTTTTTAGGGTATAATCTTTTATAAGTCTCTGCCAGGGCCCTGGTTATTCTTGGGCCAGGCCTGAGCAAGGTATCCGGATCAATATCATTAAAAACCCGACCGTTTTTTACTGCATCTATCTTATCCCAGCCAAAACGTTGCTGGATTAATTTCAGAGGAGCTTCCCTATCCATATACGCCAGAATAATACATTGCGGGTTAAGACTAATTACTTTCTCCGCACTGAAATTACAATAAGGCCTGATAAGATTATGCGCGATATTAGTTCCTCCTGCTAAAGTAATTAACTCATCCACAAAAGAACCTTTGGCAGCGGTCATCAACGGTTCATGCCAGATCTCGATAAAAACTTTAACTTTCTCTTCCCGTGGGATAAGTTTTGCTTTAAAAGTCACTTCCTCAATCTCGCTTTTCATTTTTTCAATCAGCAGTGAAGCTTCTTTAGTTTTATGAGTAATTTGCCCTATTTCTTCAATTGTCTTAAACAATTCTTCCACGCTTACGGGATCAGCAACATAAACCTTGAAACCAAGCTGCCTTAACTGCGTAACAACCGGAGCCTGCTCAAGCCCGGTACAGAAAATATAATCGGGGTTCAAAGAAATTATTCGCTCTATGCTTGGGTTGCTAAAAGACCCCGCCTTAGTTTTATTCTTTGCCTGCTCCGGATAATTACAATAAGCGCTCACCCCCACAATCTCATTATCTAACCCCAAGGCAAAAAGTATCTCAGTGGTTGACGGCGCCAAGCTGATATAGCGTGGCTCTGCTGCGGCAACACAACCGAAAAATAAACCGATAAACATACTTGCAATGATTATTTTCTTCATACAAATAAAAATGCCCGACCTAGTACTTTTGTACTTAAATCGGGCTTCACCCAATAATTTATTAACCCGATCCACGAGGCACTCATTCATTTTATAGGCAGGTCTTCTGGCTCAAGTCTCATCCTACTTGCTGCGCCTTCCCATTCTGACTTTCGTCAGCACAGTGGCTTTTGCAGCTTTCGTCAACCTTTACAGCGGCGGGACCGCATCCGATTTTACGGATTTCCCTTAACCTATAATTTATTTTACTAAATTTTCCTCTCTACTTTAACACCTGATAACAATTTGTCAATAAGATTCATTTATTAAAATTCAATGCCTTTTCTTGCTTTAATTCCACGTCGATAATAATGTTTAACCTCATTTATCCGACTAACCAAATCCGCGTGCTTAATAAGCTGCGCGGGAGCGCCACGACCGGTAAGAACCAGTTCAATACACTCAGGGGTACATTTGATCAAAGAAAGCATATCCTTAAAAGACAGGAGCTTAAGTTTTAAAATAACATTAATTTCATCCAAAATAATTACGCGGTATTTCCTGCTAGAGATAACTTTCTTCACCTTTTCCCATCCCTGGCGGGTTAATTCTAAGTCAATCTGTTGAGGCTTACGTCTGATAAAACAATCCCTGCCGAACTGCTCTATCTTTATATTCTTTATCTTCTTTAGGGCTTTATGTTCGCTGCAACAGCGCCCCTTGGCAAACTGCGCGATATAAACATTTAACCCAGCACCGGCAGCCCTGAGGGCCAGGCCGATTGCCGCAGTGGTTTTACCTTTACCATTACCTGTATAAACCTGGATCATCCGGTTACCGCCTTCCAACTTAATAAACCTAAAGCACAAAGAGATGTAACAATAAGCCCGGCGCAGATAATACCGGAAATTATAGAAATAAAAGCATAACGAAAACGTATTTTAAATAAAGACGCCGCGATCACCCCGCTCCAAGCTCCGGTCACAGGAAACGGTATAGCCACAAAAATAGCCAGCCCCAAGGCCTCGTATTTCTGCACGGCATCCGAATTTCTCCTGGTGCGCTCAAAGAGCCAGTCAAAAAACCGCGACCAAAACTTAAATTTCCTTAAGGCATTCGTAATCGGCTTAAAAAGAAAAAGCGCCGGAGCTACAATAATACAATTCCCCAGCACGGAAAGCCAAAAGGCTTTTGCCAAACTCATCCCAAACGACAAAGCTAAGGGTATTGCCCCCCTTAACTCTGACACGGGCAAGGCCGCCACAATCATTACTATGTAATCTTTGGGCAAATCTTTTAAGTAATTTAAAACGGGATCAAGCACGTTTAAAACCTCTGATAAATTCCAGAGCCATAAAACGGATAAATCTTAAGGTATCAATAAAAGGATTAATCTGACTCTTTTGACCTGAATAAATAGTTTTAACCGGCACTGACTCAATCTTAAAGCCTAAACGGGCTGCCTTCATCAAAATTTCAGATTCAGTCTCATATTTAGACGTGCATAAATCAATTTTCTGAAGGACCTCTTTCTTAATCAGGCGAAACCCGCATTGGGTATCAGGTATGTTCTGTTTAGCGGCTGATGAAATTATCCAGGACATAAAACAATTTGTTATAACCCGCAAAAACGGCATTCCTTTAGTCATTGCCATACGGTTTCCCGCGATGATCCCGCAATCCGATGATTCCGCTTTTTGAATAAATGCCTTGATATCATCGGTTGAATGCTGGCCGTCCCCATCCATACTGAGCACAGCGTCAAAACCCTCCGAGAGGGCAAAGGCATACCCCTTTATTAAGGCTGCGCCTTTTCCGGAATTCTCCAGGTTACGTAAAACTTCTGAACCGGCATCCTGGGCAATCTTGGCGGTATCATCACTTGAACCATCATCAATAATAATTGCTTTTAAGCCTAGAACCTGTATTTGATTAATCAGTCCGGCGATTGCCTTGGCTTCATTATAAGTTGGGATAATCACGCAAATGCGCATATTTATTCCACCCAAAACCTGCGAAAAACATACCATTGATCGGGATATTTACGTATATAATCCTCGATTATATTCTTATAAACCTTGATCAGATCCGCCAAATCTTTCTTTTTATCCCCACAAGGTTTAAACTCAACCGGCTTCTCTATCCTTAAAGTAAAACTATCATCAGGATTCCTAAGCATAAAACCGGGGATAATACTGGCTCCGGTCATCAGGCTTAAGGCTGCCGGGCCTTCAGGAAAATGCATAGGCTTGTTAAAAAAATCTATAACAATTCCTTTCTCGGTAAAATCACGGTCTCCGACTAAAGCCACCATATGATTATTCCTGATCTCTGAAATACAACTTCTCACTGCCTTGCCCATAGCAATAACATTGACCCCTTTACCGGCCCTCTGGGAAACAAAAAAATCATTAACTTTTTTATTCTTGTGCGATAAAGCAACCGCCCAAAACGGATACCCCAGCTGAGCCAGAACTACACCGCCTAACTCCCAATTGCCAAGATGCGCGGTTAAGACAACTACGCCTTTGCCAGAGGCAAGCGCCTGGTCAAAATAATGCAGATTCTCTAATTTTATGTTTTTATCAATATAGGAGCGGTTGAGCTTTTCAAAACGGAAGAAATCTGCCAGGTATTTCGCGAAATTCCTGAAAACCATCTTGCTGATTTTTCGC
>Ga0268276_1001978_pt1 | contig 18491 bp, 12 predicted proteins | sample saktaG_4_FD_190145 | JGI IMG/M metagenome (GOLD analysis project Ga0268276, IMG submission 190145) | Saline water microbial communities from Sakinaw Lake, British Columbia, Canada - sak_2010_1_5_45m | ecosystem: Environmental > Aquatic > Non-marine Saline and Alkaline > Saline ...
CGGCGGCGGAACGGGTTCTTGCCGGATATTCCATATGCGGTTATCCCATTGTCCGATATAGCCGCCCCAGTCCTGGATCATCAATTCGACAGGCTCGCCGTCGACCTTGAATACGGCTTTTTGATCTCCGTCCGCGGCCGCAAGCAAATACAGGCGGGTGAATTTGCCGGTCGGGAGCGTGATCGTCTGACCCCGGCCGACGACGGCGTTCGGCCCCTGGCTGGGGCCAAACACAAACGGAACCGCGCCGAACGCGATCTCGGGAGGAAGCATCTCGGCCGCCAGGGTGCGTCCGGCCGAATCGAACCCGATCGCGGCCTTGGCCCCGTCCGTCGTCGCGACGGCCATGTCATAGGTCAACGGGACCGGCTGCGATCGCGGGGCGGACGCGGCCGCGGGCGCGGTGCCGAGCTTGAGCGCGAAACTGCGGATGCCGAACGCCGGCATGTCCGTCACAAGCTCGCCGTTCGTCACGGGGACATCGGCGACGGGCGTTTCCGTTCCGCTGATCTCCCGGACGGCGACGATCGGCGCCGCGAACGTGATCCGGAGGCCCGAAGCGGGCTTGCCATCCATTTCCACGAGCCGAATGACGGCCTCGTCGCTTTGCTCCGCTTTCTTGAGCGCCAGGACGCGCACGCGATCGTTGCTGACGCTCATGAGCGAGAACGTCCGGCCGAGAGCTCCGTCGTGCTTCGCGCTCTCGAACGCCACGAGCGGCTGGTTGAGACGGAAGCCCTGCCAGTCGGTCTGGCCTTTGCGGAAGTCGCCTTCGTGGCCGGCGATCCCGTACAAGAACTCATGATGTCCCAGGTCGAGCGTGCCCTGGTCGGGATAGCCGCCCTGGACTCCCGGCGTGCGGACGAGGGTCAGCCGCAGGGTGTTGTCCGTGGGCTTGTCGGATGCGTTCTTGCAGTCCGTCAGCACCGTCGCGCCGAAAATCCCGGTCTGGTCTGTGAGGTCGATCCACTGGTGCGAGGCGACTTCGAACTGCCGGTCGAAGTCCGTGGGCCGCTCGATCGTGCCGACGTCCCAGTTGTATGTCGCGACACGGTTCGAGGCGGTCAGGGGGAAGACCGCCTTGAGATGGGCTTCTCTTGTCATCCAATCCATGGCCATCCCGAATTCCACCCGGTTTCCCGCGTCGCCTGCCGACAGGCGGATCGTCTGGACGAACGTCGAGCCTTCGGCGTGACGTTCGATCGCGAGGGCGACGCGGGCCGGGCCGTTCTCGAGGACCCGGACCTTGACCGGGCCGCCGACATATGCGCGCGGAGCCGCGATCTGCTGGTCGTAATCCATGTTCCAGGCCGGCCAGTTCTTCGGGTTGTCGGTCTTGATCTCCAGCCGGGCGGGCGCGGACAACAGTTCCTGGTTCAGCCCTTTATCGAAGATGCTCGCGAGGTCGCCGTTGCGGTCGAGCCTCACGGAATAACGCGCATTCTCGAGCGAAGATTCGGTCACCTTGAGCGCCGAGGCGGCGGGTGCGTCGGCCGGTTGAACGTCATAGACGGCGAAGCCGACCGATGGGACCTTGGCCACGAACACGACCTTGTGATCGGCCGTCAATTGGGCCGGAACGTCCGCTCCGTCCGGGCCGAGGACGCGGACGGCCCGGGGCGTTCCGCCCGGGAAGCCGACGGCGGCTTCGACCACGTCCTCGCGGGCGATATTCAGAGGATTGTAGACAACGACGGCCGCGCCTTCGGTCCGGGTGTCCATGACCGAGGCGACCGCGCCGGCGGCGCTGGTCAATACGCCGGCGAACTGATTTGAAGCCAGGATCTCGTCATTCCAGGAATATTCGTACGCTTTCGGAATGCTGGTCCCGGGAATGATATCGTGCATCTGGTTGGCCAACACCAGCGCCCAGGCGTTGTTCAGCCGTTCGAGCGGGTAAGGCCCTCCGCCGAGCCAGGCGGCGGCGACCGAGGCCCGCTCGGCGTCGTCGGCCAGGACCTCGTTCATCCGGTTCCATCGTTTCATGTATGTCTGGGACGTGATCGATCCGGCCGAATGGTTGATGAGCTCGAGGTCCCCCTTGTAGCGGGGGAGCTTGGAGATCTTGTCGGGCTTGATGTCGAGGAACATCTGTTCCGATGTGGCGGATATCACGCGCACCGGCCCGTCGCCAACGGTGATCTCGTCGGGCGCCGGAGGCGTCGGAGACTGTCCTTGAGGGGCTTGAGGCTGCGCTTCGAGCGATGGCCCGCGCTGTCCGCGCCAGGTGAACGGCGTCGGCTCGGCGATTTGGCCCTTGGTCACGATGGCTTCGAGAAGTTTCACCGAGGATTCCTGGGCGGCGCCGCCGGTGTCGCCGGTGCCGTAGTACATGTAATCGGCGAAGATGCCGGTCACTTTTCCGTTCAGGGAGATGCGCGCGGGCCAATCGACGAGCGGGCGGAACCGCCGTTGTTGCTGCGGTGTCGCCGTCTGCCCGGGGTCGGGCTTGGGGGGGGCCGGCGGCGTCTTGCTCAGGTCATAAGTGATCTGACCGCCGTAGCTTCCGGGATTCAGAGCGGCAAGCACGAACTGGCCGTCCGGGCCGTCCCAGATGCCGACGTTGAAGGGAATGCCTTCGGGCGTCTTTTCGGGCGAGTCCGGCCCGCCGACATGGGGCGCCGGCTGCCAGCTCGAGGACAGCTTCTGCGTCGAAAAGCCCTTGATGCCGCAGTGGGCCAGGATGCTGGGCAGGGACGCGGGGAATCCGAAACAGTCCGGGAGCATGTACTCGGCGCTCGTCTTGCCGAATTCCCGCCGGAAGAATTGGGTCCCATACAGGAGTTGGCGGACGATCGATTCTCCGGAGGGCGAATTGACGTCGTTCTCGTCGAAGGAGGATCCGGAAGGGAACCAGCGGCCGGTCGCTATGTAGGCTTTGACCTTCTCGTACTCGGCCGGGTAATACTCCTTCATCATGAGATAACGGCGGGCGCCGCTGAAATTGAAGATATAGTGCGGGTACTTTTCGATGAGATCGAAGTTCACCCGCATCGTTTTCGTGATGTGATCCCGGATCGTCGTCTGGTAGTCCCACCGCCACTGCGTGTCCAGGTGGGCGTATCCGACGACATAGAGCGTCGGCTGCTTCGAGAGGTTGGCGGCCGTCGCCGCCTCTTTCTCGCCGCACCCTACGGCGAAGACCAGGAGGACCGCCTGGAGCGAGATGATCAGCAGCGGCGTAGGCCTAAATCGGAGTTTCATGGACGACCTCCTTGAAATAGAGCGGAGCGACATTGACGGTAAACTTATCCGACTCGCGGCGGAAAGTCAAAGAGCGGGGCGGGGTCCGTCGAGCCGGGGGCTATCTCAAGTGGATGCGGTCGGGGTCGAGGTCCTGGCGGATCGTGCGGAGCTCCTCGTCGGTCGGCGGGGCCGTCGTCTCCAGGCGCCGGCCGATCTTCACGTCCCAGCCGATATTCGCTCGAACGTCCTGGACGGTGGTCCCGGGATAAGTTTCCTGGAGGATCATCTCGTGCGTGTTCCTGGTGAACCGGTAGACGCCGAGATCCGTGATGATGAGCGAAGGCCCTTTACCCGGAAACCCGAATCGGCTTCGTGAATTGGCCGCGTCGATGAACCCCGGGCTGGTGATGAAATCGATCTTCCGGGGAAATGATTTTGGGGACTGTTTGAGCACCATGATGACCTTCTTGGCGTGGATGGCGATCTCGCAGGCGCCCCCGCTTCCCGGGAGCCGCACCTTCGGCCGGTCGTAGTCGCCGATCACCGTCGAATTGATGTTCCCGAACCGGTCGACCTGGGCGCCGCCCAGAAACCCGACGTCGATCCGCCCGCCCTGGAGGTAATAGTTGAAGATCTCGACCATGGAGCAGACCGAGATCGAGTCCGTGGCCAGGCAGGGATCGCCGATCGAAAGAGGCAGGCGGTCGGGAACACATCCGACGGCCCCGGACTCGTAGATCAAGACGAGCTCGGGCGCCCCAAGGCGGCGGGCCAGGTTGCAGGCGACATTGGGCAGGCCGATCCCGACAAAAACGACCTCGCCGTTATTGAGCTCCCTGGCGGCCCTGACGACCATCATCTCCGAAGGCGTGTATTCGGCCATCATGTTCTCCCGCAAGCCCTAGAAGCCATAGTTGACGGATCCCGAGGGGCGGTCGTCGGCCCTCAATTTCCCGACGTATTCGGCGCCCAATTTCTCCTGATATTCCCGGCGACCTGAAAGGCCATAGACCCACTCGTCAAGATACCTGTCCATCCCCGCTTTGCCTTTGGACACCTTCGCCCATTCGACATAGAACGCGTTGTCCCGGTCATAATATCCCAGCGCATAGCTCGGATTGGCGGCGAAGGGTTCAATGACCACGGCCGCGACGATCAAACCCGGGATGAGAGTCCGGTTGGGATCGGCCCGGATGACATCCCCCGCCACAAGCTCCTCGGCCACGATAACGACCCTCTTCGAAGCGAAAGCGGCCTCACGCTGGACTCCCATAAGCCCCCAGATCTGGGCGTTCCCCTCCTCATCGGCCCGCTGCACATGGATGATGGCGATATCGGGATTGAGAGCCGGGACCGTCGCATACCGCTTTCCCGTGTAGGGGCAGCGGATGAATTTGATGTTCTTGTTTTTCTTGGGCAAGTCGCTGCCCTCGAAGGCCTTGAGATGCATAAAGGGAAGATGGGACGCTCCGGCCATGAACCTGGCGACCATCCCGAAATGGCTGTATTCCTCAACCTCGATCTTCCTCGGGACACCCTCCTCCACGGCCCTCCTGAGACCGAAGAGAGATCCGACGCCGGGATTCCCGGCCCAGCTGAAGACAAGCTTGCGGACGCACCCCGCGGCGACCATCTGGTCATAGATGAGGTCGGGCGTCAGGCGGCAGGCGACCAAATCCCGTTTCTTCTGGCGAATGATCTCGTGTCCGGCGGCGAAGCAAATGAGATGGGTGAATCCTTCGATGACGACCGTATCGCCGTCCCGAACGAACTTGCCGACCGCCTGGGACATGGTCATGACCTTGCTGCTCATATCGTCCTGCCCCTCTTCCGCATGCTCCTGAGGACATCGGTGAAGACGGCCACTGCGGTGTCGACCTCGCGGGCGTTGACGATCAAAGGCGGACAGAAACGGATAACGCTGTCGCCGCAGGGCAAGAGCAGGAGCCCCCGGCGGAAAGCCTGCTGGGCGATCTCGTGAACTTCTGCGGCGGCCGGCTCTTTTGTCCTCCGGTCCCTGACGAACTCGACCCCGATCATCAGGCCCAGGCCGCGGACGTCGCCGATCATCGGGAACTCTTTCTTGAGCTCCTGGAGCTTGTTCAGGAGACGGCGGCCCATCCGGGCGGCATTGGCCATGAGGCCTTTCTCGAGAAGGTCGAGAGTCACGAGCGACGCCTCGCAGGCCAGCGGGTTCCCGCCGAAGGTGCTGCCGTGGGCCCCGGCCTTCCAGGTCATGTACTTCTTTTTGGCGACGACGGCGCCGAGCGGCAGCCCCGAGGCCAACCCTTTCGCCAGGACGACGACGTCCGGCTCCACCCCGAAATTCTCGATGGCCAGGAACTTCCCCGTCCGGCCCATTCCGGACTGGACTTCGTCGACGACGTAGATGATCCCGTTCTTTGCGGCGAAGGCCTTGAGCTTCCGGTGGAACTCCGGCGGCGGGACGATGTAACCTCCCTCTCCCTGGATGGGCTCGACGAAGATGGCCGCGATCTCCCGAGGGCTCATCAGGTGTTTACAGACCACTTTCTCAATGGCCTCGGCGCAATAGATGCCGCAGGAATCGTAAGTCAAGTTGTAGGGGCATCGGTAGCAATAGGCGTAGGGGACATGGTGCACTCCGGGCAGGAAGGGAGAAAAATGAAGCCGCTGTTTCGCCTTGCTGGCGGTCAGGCTCAGGGCGCCCATCGTCCGGCCGTGGAAAGAACCGAGAAAAGAGATGATGTACGGCCGTCGGGTGCGGTACCGGACCAGCTTGATGGCGGTCTCGACGGCCTCCGCTCCCGAGTTGGTGAAGAAGGCGCTCTTCTCATCGTCCCCGGGGCACATCCTGACCAGGCGCTCCGCCAGGTTGGCGAAGGATTCGTAGTAAAAATCCGTCGAACAGATGTGGAAGAACTTCTCGGCCTGTTTCTTGACGGCCCGGACGACCTTGGGGTGGCTGTAGCCCGTGACGTTGACCGCGATCCCGGCCATGAAATCGAGGAACCGGTTGCCGTCCACGTCCTCGGCCACCGCGCCCGTTCCCCTGGCCACGACCAGAGGGTATTCTTTGATATAGGAACTGGAGGTGTAGCGCTTGTCTTTGGCGATGACCCTGCGGGCCTGTTTTCCGGGCAATGAGGTTTTGATGTTGGGGATTTTTTCTGCCACGTTCCGACCTTTCTTATGATCTCTTTAGGGCGAGAGACATTCCCTGGCCTCCGCTGACGCAGAGAGTGGCCAGGCCGAGTTCCTTGTTTTCCTGGATGAGGCTATGGAGAAGCGTGACCGTTATCCGTGCGCCCGTGCAGCCGATGGGATGGCCCAAGGCGATGGCCCCGCCTTTGGTATTCCTCTTGGCCGGATCCCATTTGAGCTCCCGCTCGCAGGCCAGGACCTGGGCGGCAAAGGCCTCGTTGATCTCGATGAGGTCGAAATCGGCGAGGCTGAGATCGAGCGACTTCAAGATCTTTTGGGTCGCCGGCACCGGGCCGAGGCCCATCTCCTTCGGGTCGACGCCCGCGGAGGTGAAACCCAGGATCTCGGCCAAAGGCCTGACGCCCAGCCTTTGCGCTTCGGACCGGGTCGTCAGGACCAGCGCGGCGGCGCCGTCGGTGAGACCGGAAGAGTTCCCGGCGGTGACAGACCCTCCCTTCCTGAAGACGGGGGGAAGCTTGGCCAGGCTTTCGAGCGTCGTCTCCGGCCGCGGATGTTCGTCGTCGACGATCAAATTCTCCCGCCCGCGCTTGTCCTTGACCGCGACGGGTATGATTTCCTCCTTGAACTTCCCCTTTTCGGCCGCCCGCTTGGCCTTCAACTGGCTCTCCAGGGCAAACTCATCCTGTTCCCTGCGGCTGATGCCGAATTTTTCCGCCAGGATGTCCGCCGTCTCGCCCATGATCATCTCGGCCAGCGGGCAGAAGAGCCCGTCCCGGTACATGGCATCGACGAGGACTCCGTCGCCCAGCCGATAGCCCCAGCGGGCTCCGTCCAGAAGATACGGGATCTGGGACATGTTCTCGGTGCCGCCGGCGAGGAAGATCTTGTTTTCTCCGAGGAGAAGCGATTGGCACGCCAGCGCGATGGCCTTCATCCCCGAGGCACAGGCTTTGTTGACGGTGAACGCCGGCCGCTCCATTGGGATCCCGGAACCGTAGAGGACCTGCCGCGCCGGGTTGGGCCGGTTCCCGGCCTGCCGGCCCATCCCGAAGATCACCTCGTCGATCTGGCCCGGAGCGACTCCCGCTCTCTTCATCGCTTCGACCGAAGCGGCGACGCCGAGCGCGACGGCGCTTGTCTCTTTGAAGGCGCCCCCATACTTCCCGATCGGCGTCCTGGCGGCGCTCAGAATGACGACTTTTTCCCCGAGATTTTTCATCCGAACTTCCTTTCCATATCGGCCAGGGCGGATTCGATCTTATCCCGGATCAGGGTGATCTCGTCTTCCTGGATCACGAAAGGCGGAGCGACCAACACTAGGTCGCCGTTCATGCCGTCGGCCTGGCCGATGTTCGGCCAGAGGACGAGGCCTCGATCCAGGGCTTTGGCGATAAAGGCTTCGACGTACTTCTTGCCCCTTGGGAAGGGCGTCTTTTTCATTTTGTCCTTGACGAATTCGACCCCGATGAGAAGGCCTTTTCCGCGGACATCCCCGACGTGGGGGTGGTCGAGGAGTCCCTCGAGTTCGCGTTTCAGCCGTTTCCCCGCTTGCACGCATCGGCGGAGGAGGTCGTGAGCGTCGAGATAATCGAGGGTGGCCAATGCGGTCGCACAGCCGACCGGATGGTGGGCGAAGGTCTGGGCATGGAGAAAGTTTTTCCCGTTTTTCCGGATCGGGTCCAGGAGGCCTTTTTGGGCGGCCAGGGCGCTCAGCGGGAAGTATCCGGAGGTCAGTCCCTTGCCCATGACGACGATATCCGGAACGAGGCCGAAATGATGACAGGCCAGCCATCGGCCTGTCCGTCCAATCCCGGTCATCACCTCATCGGCGATGAGGAGGACCTCGTTCCGGTCGCAGATCTTGCGGACGGTCCGCCAATAGTCTTCGGGCGGAACGGAAGCGCCCGTGGAAGAACCACCGATGACCTCACCGATGAACGCCGAAACCTTCTCCCGGCCCAGTTTCTCGATGGTCTTTTCCAATTCGTGGGCGCATTTCACTCCGCAGCCGGACGGCTGCAGATCCCACGGGCAGCGGTAGCAGTAGGGCGCGGGAATTCGAGCGCTTGCGAGGAGGAGCGGCCGGAATGCCTCCTGATAGTGTTTTCGCGCCGAAAGAGACAGCGCCGCCAGCGTGTTTCCGTGGTAACTCGGACTGAGGGAGATGACGCGATACTTCGCCGGCTTCCCGGTTTCGACCCAATACTGCCGGGCCAGCTTTATGGATGCCTCGATGGCTTCGGAGCCGGATGTCAGAAAAAACAATTTTGCGTCCGGAAACGGCAGAAAAGAGGATACCCGGGCGGCCAGTTTTTCGACGGGTTCATGGGTGAACTGGACGCCGCTCAAGTAGGCCGCTTTTCCGGCCTGGCGGGACAGAGCCGCGGCCACCTCTTTGACGCCATGCCCGATGTTGACGACGGCCGCCCCGCCGCTCCCGTCGAGGTATTTCTTGCCGTTGACATCATAGAGATAGGACCCGCGGCCGGCCCGGATCAGCGGGAAGGACTTATGGAAGTTGCGGTAAAGGACGGAACCCTGCGGAAAGCGATATTCGGACATGCCGGCTCCTCCATTTTATCATTAAGGGCGAGCCCCTTGTCAAAATTTTTAAGGCCCCATTCGGGGGGAACGACCTCCCGCCCATGTCTTCGAGCAGGTCGCCCTGAGTGCGGCCCTCATGGAAGCCATTAGGACTGCAAGGCTGCCGCTTCGGCCTGTACTCAGGGCAAGGTTTTTGCGGCTCTCTGAGTGCTGCCGCTTTGGCTTGTACTCAAGTAGACGTGTTTGCGGCTCCCTGAGTGCGGCCGAGGAGAGCGGGGATTACGCATAGCGGGGGATGCCGCGTTCTTGACACATATCCGGGGCCGGGATATCCTTGTTTTGTAATGGGAAAGGTTGATTCCATCACGGGGTAAATCATCATGACGAGAATGCGGATCTTCTTTATTTTGGTCTTGACGCTATTCACTGTTTCGCCGGCATTTGCGGAGCGCGATAGAGTTCAAGGAGGCGACCAGTTCCTGGATGGGATCGGCGAAACCGGCCTTATTGCCCGCTACATGTTCAACGGCAATGCGGAGGATTCGTCCAGGAACAACTTTCACGCGACTCTGCATGGAACCGGAGCCACCTTTGTCGAGGACAGCCGGTTCGGCAGAGCCCTTAACCTGCAGGGCAACGGCAGCTACGTCCAGCTCCCGGGGAACGCCTTGTCCCATGAAGACACGATCAGCGTCACGGGTTGGCTTTTGCTCAATTCCGATGCCCCCGGGCAGCGGTTCTTCGATTTCGGGCAGAGCGCCTCCAAGAACCTCTCCGCTGCCGCGACCGACTCCTTTCGGGCTTCCATCACCTCCGGCGCCGGGGTGATAAGTGAAACAACGGGCACGGAGGTTCCCGCGAATCAGTGGGTCCACCTTGCCGTCGTACTCGATCCGGCCGGACGCACTCTGACCAGCTATCTCAACGGCGCCAGAGCCGGCCAGGCTACGAACGTCACCGCAAACGCCGCGCAGGTCATCCACCAGACGTCCGCGGACGCGAACCGCCTCTACATCGGCCGCTCGCAGAATGACGCCGCGGTCACGCTCAACGCCAGGCTGCGCGATGTCCGCATCTACCGCATCGCGCTGACCGACCAGCAGGTGGCCGCGATCCGCAACAATGCTCCGTCGGGCCGTCAAGGCGGCGGTGGCCGTGGCAGGACTCCCGCGCCGGTCATTTCGACCGCCGCCATCCCGCAGGAATCCCCGCTGGCGTCCCGATTGGAAGCCGTTCCCGACATCAAGGCCGAAACGGTCGCAGGCCAGGTCCCCCGGCTGCCGTATACCGTCCCCGCCATGTATCGCAACAAAGCCAAGGGGCCGGACGTTCGCGTGGTCTGGCCGTCGCCCACGGACAACGGTCAATTCATCAAGCCGGGCACGTACACCGTGACCGGCAAGGTGCCCGGCACTCCATTCCAACCCAAGGCCACGGTGACCGTGAAAGAGGCTTCGAAGACGGCGCCCGTTCCGAAGCGCCTGGTCGAGGCGTTTCCTCTCGGGCAGGTCGTTTTGGACCAGGACACCAAAGGGCGCGACACTCAGTTCATCAAAAATCGCGATAAGTTCATCCGCGGCTTGGCGGAATCCGATCCCGACAGCTTCCTCTACAATTTCAGGGATGCGTTCGGCCAGAAGCAGCCCGAAGGCGTCAAGCCGCTCGGGGGCTGGGACAGCCAGACGACCCGCCTGCGCGGCCACGCCAGCGGCCACTACCTGTCGGCCATCGCCCAGGCCTACGCCGGCACGATCTACGATGAAGCTTTGCGGGCGAATTTCCTCAAGAAGATGAATTATCTTATCGACACCCTCTATGATCTTTCCCAGAAATCGGGCAGGCCCGCCGAGGAAGGAGGGCCATTCAATGCCGATCCGACCAAAGTCCCGATCGGCCCCGGCCGCAAGGGCTATGATTCCAATCTCCGGGCCGACGGCATCAGGACCGATTACTGGAACTGGGGCAGGGGGTTCATCAGCGCATATCCCCCCGATCAATTCATCATGCTTGAGCAAGGGGCCACGTACGGCACCCAGGACAGCCAGGTCTGGGCTCCTTATTACACCCTCCACAAGATCCTCGCCGGCCTGCTCGATTGCTACGAGGTCGGCGGCAACCAGAAAGCCTTGGAGATCGCCAAGGACATGGGCGCCTGGGTCTATGCCCGGCTCAAAGTCCTGCCGATCCAGACGCGCATCAGCATGTGGAACCGATATATCGCCGGCGAGTATGGCGGCATGAACGAAGTGATGGCGCGCCTCTCCCGGCTCACCCGCGACCAGCAATTCCTCGAATGCGCCAAACTGTTCGACAACATCAACGTCTTCTATGGCAACGCCGATCACGAGCACGGCCTGGCCAAAAACGTCGATACGATCCGCGGCAAGCACGCCAACCAGCATATCCCGCAGATCATTGGGGCACTGGAAACATTCCGCGACACGCTGGAATTTCCCTATTACGAGATCGCCGAGAACTTCTGGAATATCGCGACCCACAGTTACATGTACAGCATCGGCGGCGTCGGCGGCGCCCGCAATCCGAACAATGCCGAATGCTTCACGGCCGAGCCCGACACGCTGTGGGAGAACGGATTCGCCAACGGCGGGCAGAACGAAAGCTGTTGCACCTACAATCTCTTGAAGTTGGACCGCCAGCTCTTCATGTTCGATCAGACCGGCAAGTACATGGACCACTACGAGCAGGGGCTCTACAACCACATTCTCGCCTCCGTCGCCGAGAACGATCCGGGAAACACCTACCATGTCCCGCTCAACCCCGGCGCGCAGAAACAATTCGGCAACGCCAAAATGAACGGCTTCAGCTGCTGCAACGGCACCGCCCTCGAAAGCAGCACCAAGCTTCAGGACTCCATTTACTTCAGGAGCGCCGACAACAGGACGCTGTATGTCAACCTCTTCGTTCCGTCCACGCTCAACTGGACAGAACGCGATCTGGTCGTGAAGCAGCGCACAGATTTCCCCAATGCCGATACCACCCAGCTCGTCCTCACGGGCGGCGGTCGGTTCGACATCAAGATCCGCGTGCCGGGCTGGGCGACCCGCGGCTTCTTCGTCAAGAGCAACGGCCGGACGCAGTCGGTCAAGGCCGTGCCCGGCACTTACCTGACACTCCGCAGAAACTGGAAGGATAACGATACGATCGAGCTTCGGATGCCGTTTCCCTTCTATCTGGATCCGGTCGTGGATCAGCCCAATGTCGCCAGCATCTTCTACGGTCCGGTTCTGTTGGCGGCCGAAGAGTCCGGCCCCCGGACCGACTGGCGTCCCGTGACGCTCGACGCAAGCGACATCGGCAAGTCCATCACGGGCGATCCCGGCACCCTTCGTTTCAGCGTCGGCGGCATCGCCTTCAAGCCGTTCTATGAAACCTACGGGCGATATTCGGTGTATCTGAACGTGACCTTGAAGTAGGGCGGTCACCCCGATGCGCGTGCCGGCAAGCTCCTTCTTCCGGCATATGACGACGGCATCATGGCCGTGAAGGAAAGGGGTGACTCAGAGGACCGGCTGACATGGCTGGGCCGCTAGAAGCCTAATTTCTCCTTCGAGGGCCCGCTTTCTCGATCGTCCGGCCCGACGGTCCGCCCTTGAATGCGCCTGCCAGTCGGCGCATGATTTCTTGACACATGTCCGGGGCCGGGATATCCTTATTTCATGAGGGGAAGGGTTGATTCTGAGCCCGAAGCCGGCGATTCCATGCCGCGACAAAAAAGGAATTTCCTATCCTTTCCGGCTTTGTCAAGTAGCTTCTTGCCGCTGACGCTTTCGCGGCGTTCGGCGAGGTTTCCAGCGCGTCGATCATCAAGGACAAGTTCAGCGGCGAGAGCCGTGGTTTCGGCTTCGTCGAGATGCCGAACAAGGAAGAGGCCGACAAGGCCATCTCGGGCCCTAACGGCAAGGACCTCAAGGGCCGTCCCCTGACGGTCAACGAAGCCCGGCCCCGCACCGGCCGGCTCCGCACGGGCAGCGGTGGCGGCAGAGGCGGCTTTGGTGACAGTGGCGGCGGCCGCGGCCGGTATTGATCGCTTGGCCTAGCGACCAGCCTTTATTCACAAGCAAGGGCGGATGCCCGGGCAGGGCAATCCGCCTTTTTCATTTTCGGGGTGTACGGACGGATTCCCGGTCCGGCCCGGGCCGGGACGCCCGTTATCCCGCTGGGAATCGAACCCGGCGTTTCCGGAATCCAACGGGAATGAAATCGGCGAGCTCGGCCTTGGCGATCCTCTTGAGGGCCATTTCCAGGAGGAGTTTTCTTTTCTCCGGGTCCCGGGTGGCCGTTTTCCGATATCTCCGGAGCCCCAGACGGTCACGAAGGAGCAGCATCTCGACAGAGGACGCCCTTTGCCGCGTCCGGTTCGTCGAGCTCATGAGGCCCCCTTGCTTTTGAGGGCCCGCAGTTCGGCCAGGGTGTCGTTTTCCGGCAGAGCCGCTTTCTCCTCGAGATAGGCCCAATCGATCTCCTTACCGTAACGGGCTATCAGGAGCTCCGTCATCTCGCAGTCGACCTCGGAATCCCAGTGTTTGCAGGCGTTCATCCGATCGATGATCAAGTCTTCGAGGCCGATGACGAAACAGGACAGACCTCCCTCGAGATCGACCGTTTCGTATGGAGCCTTCTCGCCGGAGAGACCGGAAGCGGGAGCCTCGACCGCGATGTCCAGCCCGGCATGGACCCAATATCGGCCCTTTTTCACGAACTCCAGCTCTTGCAACACTTCGCCCAGAGCATCGCGGTCGGCATAAGCCAGGTCGATATCGGCGGTAAAATAGACCTCGCGCGTGTAATAGGAAAGAGCCAAGCCTCCGATGAGGACCGGGGCCGGCTTGCCCCTCTCCTCGAGCCGGCGGGTGATCAAGCCCGTCATCAGCAACTGACGGGCTAAGGGGGCTTCCGTCGCTCCGATTTTCGTCAGGATGTCTTTGATATTCACAGGGTTATGATAACAGCAACGATCGAGAGAAACAAGCCGGCTTCGGCGGCGCCCGCAGCCGGTACTGATCGCTCGACTCAGTGATTAGCTGACTTTATTCGGTTATCGATCATTCCTTCTCCGCCTCGCTCTCCAACCGGTTCTCCGGTCAAGATCTTTGGCGAATCGAACGAGGCGAGGAAGGGTACGCCTCTCTCGTGAAATACCGCCTCACCGCTGCCCGATAAAACTCCCGGATATCGCAAAACGCTATTTTCACCTACACCGCATGAAATCCCGGCGGCTTTACCGGCGGGGCTACACCCGTTCCCATTCCGAACACGGAAGTTAAGCCCGTCCGTGCCGATGGCACTGTATGGGCAGCTGTGCGGGAGAGTAGGTCGATCCCGGGTCTTATTCGCAAGCAAGGGCGGATGCCCGGGTAGGGCAATCCGCCCTTTTTTATTTTGGGGGGGGGGGTTCCGTTTACTTGGTCTTTCCAGGCCAACCGGAGGGTAGCCGTTCGTTGACGGATTTTTCGTTCGGCTTGCGGATTCCCTCTTGTGGGCCCCCGGCACGCTTCTTGAATCAGCTCCCGGGTGCCGTTCTATAACTACGGCTGGTTCCTGTCCGAATTTCGCTGACGTCAAGCAGAGCGCTTCAAGAAGCTCATGGCGGGAATTTTCAACGCCCATAAGAGGGGATTATTGCGCGCGCGCTGACACCTGACCGATGATCGGCCGGCGAAGGCTTCCGCCCGTCGGCATTTAGGCCATTGACACAGACAGTAATCATCATGGAGCCCTGCCGTCACTTGACAAGGACAGATCCGGGATTTATGATCTTCTTCATTCCCGATAGATAGCTTGCGAAGGAGGGGTCAGATGAATAAGTATATCCCATTTCTCGGCCTCGGTGCCCTTCTCCTGATATCCCCCGGTTTGATCAGGAGAGGCCCAGCCGCGGCTTTTTACCCCGGCCAGGAGACCGCCCCGGCCTCGCCGGCGAGTAAGTCATATCCCGGCGGGCAGGGCGGAATGGTCTTTTTCCCTTTGGGCGACCTGTCGTTCCCCGATGAAATCGTTTCCTTCCAGTCCGGCAACCCGGCCGCGTCCAATGAATTGGACCGGGATCCGAAATTCACTCTCGGGCCCCCCGACTATGATAAGTCCAAGGATGTGAATTACACGACCCTGGGCTGCGGAGGCGTTCTGACTTTGCGTTTCATCGACAATGCCCTCATCGACATCGACGGGCCCGATCTTTATGTCTTTGAGATCGGCCCCGATGTTGAGCCGACCAGCTTGGCCATATCCGAGGACGGCACGAAGTGGATCGAGGTCGGTGCCATCTCGGGCGGCAAGGCTTCGGTCGATATCCACGATTTCGCCCAACCCGGCGAACTTTTCCATTTCGTCCGGCTGACCGATCTGAAATCCGCCTGCGGCAGCAGCTGGCCGGGCGCCGACATCGACGCCGTGGGGGCCATCGGCTCCGTTCTCCAGTTCTCCCTGAGCAGTTCCGTGCTTTTCGATTTCAACATGTTCGAGCTCAAGCCCGAAGCCCGCGAGGAGCTCGTCCGCATTGCCGGGGAGATCAGGAAATATCCCGGGGCGACGGTAGTCAGCGAGGGGCACACGGACTCCGTCGGTTCCCAGGAAAGCAACCTGGTGTTGTCCCGGAACCGGGCCCAGTCGGTGTGTGATTTTCTTGAGGCGGAGGAACTGCAGGGTTATCACTTCGATGTCAGGGGTTACGGGAAGAGCCGGCCCGTCGCTTCCAATGATACGGAGGAGGGCCGGGCCAAGAACCGCCGCGTCGTCATTATTGTCGTGCCCCGTTGAAAGGCAGCGCCAGCGTCCAGGCCGCCCGCGATAAGCGCTGAGAGACCGAGGCCTCCTATGATCGTGGCCTCTGTGGCCGGCTTGTTTCGCGTGATCCGGATCTCGTGGGGACTGCATCCTTTTCATCTTCGACGAATTCATGAACGGGTAGAACCTGCGGTTGGAATACAGCCAAATCTTTTCAAGATTTGACCTACAATTCCTGCCCAAATTAATTTGAGCTGGCCACACTGCCGTGGAGCACTTAGACACGCTCTCTGCACGATTAACCAGCCGACAGACATACCGGAAAAATGATTTATATCTTGGCAATCGCAGATGAATATAGTAAAATCAGATAACAAACACTGATCGACCATAATGAAGGGAGGACGATAATCATGTCCGCAATTAGCAAAGGGGCCATAATTATTTTTGCATGTCTTTGTGTTCCCATCGCGAATCTGGCCGCGGCCCAGTTCACGGCCGATTTCAGCCTTAAATCCGCACAAACACCTATGCAGGCGAAAATATTTGTCAGCGGAGATATATACCGGCTTGAAAGTCAACAGGGCGGGGAACAATTCATATTAATCCACAAAGAGGGCGCTACCTATGCCGTTAATTCGAAACTAAAGCAATACAAAATATTAAAAGGAATGGCTGAAAATTTTGCCAATCCCATCGCAGCATGGAAAAGCGCTACCAAAGACATGCAGGTGAATCTTGCCGGCGAAGATAAATTGAACGGCTATCAATGCAAGCTCTATGAATACAGATATGCTAAGGAATCAAAGATTGTCATGGAAGCCTGGGTGGCCGACGCTCTGAATTTTTTTGTCAAGCAGGTATTCCATGCTGACGATGGTGACGCGGTCATGCTTCTGACCAATATAAAAGAAACTGAGCTCGATCCGGCCCTGTTCGCAATCTCCGCGAATTATAGTGAGGCCCCTTCCGGCCAGAAAACTACCGAGAAACAATCACCAAAGCGGCAAGAGGCCAATACCTCTGGCGAAAACAGCCGAGCTCCCTGGGGTGGAAGCTATGCCGCCGGCTCTAAGGTCTCGGTTGCTCTCGATCCCGAGATGGAAACAAAAATTGTTATCAGCAATAGTATCGACGGGGAATCGATATGCAAATTTACCAGCCAAAAAGCGAGTAAAGAACCCAAAACAAGCACGATCACGTTGAAATCCAAATCAAGCAAGGAAGAACCGTTTCTCGGCTTCGGCGGGATTGAGATGGTGACTCTGAAAGTGGAAAAGGGAGAGGTTTTCCTGACTGTGGAACAAAAGGCCGGTATGGGCAAGGGCTATGCCGAAGACAAATACATGCACACATACGGTAAATACAAAACTGTCGGCCAGTCATTTACAGTAGACCCGGGCCACAATCTGGCAATTACAATAACCTCCGACAGCCCGGAAGCGGTTGGCAATATCAGAGTTTTCAGGGGCAGTCAAACCGATGAGATCGAGACAATTGAATTTCAACTCAAAGATGGCGAAGCCAAAAGCTGGAAATACGCAGCCGATAAAAAAGCCGCCTCATTTGAGGTAACCCTGACCGAGGGCGCAATCCGCCTCAGCTTCCGCCAGCCGGACAAATAGTAAGCTGAATCGCAAAATCCCAGCCGGGATCTAATCAAAGGCTTTATCAGGACAATGTTGCACAAGATTCGCATTTATCTAATGTTTTGATTATGAATCTTGCTAACGCAGCAGGCAAGGTTGAGGCCGCCGAACATTTCCAGGTTTTTGAGATCAAAAACGGAAAGATACAGTCGCGCCGTACCCTGCACTGCCGTGAAAGCGGCCCAATTGCCCGTCTGCGGCTCCGCCTGAAGTTGGCATGTGTCCCAAGAAGCGGATAGTCCGTGTCCCCTGATTCGATCAGTCGACTTTATTCGCAAGCAAAGGCGGATGCGCCGTAAGGGGAGTCCGCCCCTTTTTTGCGGTAGCCGTTCGTTGACGGTTTTTCACCCGGCATCCTAGATGGAAGGCTTCCCGGGAAAGGTCCTCGTCGAGGAAAGGTCGGTATGGACTGCCACATACATGGAGCCGTCCCTTGCCCTCGTCCGCGAAAACTCCGATCTGCCCGACGACCCCATCCTCCCACCCGAAGATCCGGAGCCCGATATTCGGTCCGGGAGAAAAAAACGGTCAAACGGCTTTCCATTGTAATGGCCGCTTGCCTGTTGCGTCCTGACGCTCATTGATGGAGAGCCGACCGACCATCTGGACTGTGAAAACCAGGACTAGAAATAAAGGCCACGACAATACCAGAAACGGCTATGCCCCCAAGACCGTCAAATCCAAGTTCGGCGAGATCGGCCCGGGCCCCGGGTTTGAGTGCCGGAATCAAGCTTTTCAGCATGGCCACCGGCTTTTCGAAGAAATGATAGGTCCAAACCATGAAGGCCAGGTCGAGGGACCGTTTCAAATCTCGATCACATGGCCCCGCAGAAGGCCCTATAACCACGTCCTGCAGTTCAAGATCACCCTCCTGGAGACGGATCCTCCGGTTTGGAGGAGAATCCGAGTTCCGGATTATTACACATTCTATGACGTACACGTTGCTATTCAGGACGCCATGGGTTGGGAGGGCCGACACCTGCATGATTTCAAAATCCGGCCCTTAAAACGAGCTAGCCTGGACATTAGGATAGAATCTCCATTCGCGATCGACGACCTCGAAGACGCGGCGCCGATCCTTACGACCGAAGTGGCCGGGGCGGACTTTATTCAAGAGCCGGGGGACCGGGCGCTTTATACTTATGATTACGGCGACGACTGGCTGCATGATGTCCTATTCGAGGGCAGCTGTCCGAAGGAGCCGGGAAAGAAGTATCTGATTTG